>JAANMV010000373.1_pt1 | contig 55843 bp, 48 predicted proteins | sample 7279661 | NCBI WGS metagenome assembly JAANMV01 (sample SAMN14094540, study PRJNA606508) | bioreactor metagenome | isolation source: A lab-scale SPAN reactor treating ammonium-rich wastewater day 121 | place: Ireland: Galway | collected 2017-05-16
CAGCACGGCCAGCGCGGCGCAGCGCGCGGCGGCGCGCCGGCTCAGGGCAGCGCGCTCCGCAGCGCCACGGGCTTGGGGGCGGCGCCGCCGGCCTTGAAGTAGCCCGGGACGTCCGCGGCCGCCGCCTGCGACTCGGAGTCGGCGAGACCCCACAGCAGGCGGTAGCAGTCGCGCTTCTGGTAGCGCACCGGCACGACGAACATCTCCTCGGAGGACACGGCCGTGGCGGCCTTCGTCACCGTCTCCGCGGCACAGGCCACCAGCAACTGCGTGGTCCACGACTTGCCGCTGGCGCGTGCCGCCGTCGCGAACTGACGGGCCGCCGCGTCGAGGTCGCCGCGGCGCAGCGCCGCGGAAGCCTCGGACCAACCGGCGGGCCGAGCGCCGGCCGGCTTCGCGGGCGCGGGCCTGGCGGGAGCGGCCTTGGCCGCCGGAGACGGGGCGGGGCGCGCTGCGGCCGTGGTTGGCGGGGCCGCGGGGGCCGCGGCCGTGGTCGCGGGTGGCCGGGCAGCCGCTGTGGTCGGCGGAGCTGCGGCGGGCGCGGAGGGCTCCGCTGCGGCGCTGGCAGCGGGTGCCGGGCCCGCATCGGTCGCGCTCGCCGCAGCGCCGGTGGACGGGCTGTTCGCGGCCTGGGCCGTGGGCTGCGGACGGGCCGCGGCGACCGTCGTGGGCGGCGCGGGAGGCACCGCCGGCGCGGCGCCGGGGCCCGCGAAGAAGTACCAGATCGCGCCGGCCGCGATCAGCGCCACGCCTCCCAGCCCCAGTGCGACCGCGGGCGACTGGCGCTGGCGCCGGCCCGCCTGCGGCCGCCGGGGCTGCGGCTGGGGCGCGAGCGGCTTGCTCGGGAACTCGGGTTCCCACGAGCGCCGCTCGAAAGGCGTGAGCGGGCCCTCGGTCGCCGGCTTGTCCTTGAGCAGCCCGTCGATCGCGGCCAGGTCGGCCTTGCTGGCGCGTGCGGCTGGCGCCGGGGGCGGCTCCGGCGGCGGCGCGATGTCGAGCGGCCCGGGCGCCGGCTGCTCCTCGACCGTCGGCGGCTCCGGTTCCGGCGCCGACTCGGCCGCGCGCATCGCGTCGAACGACTTCTGGACGTCGGCCGCGTTGAGCCGCGAGAACGTCTCGTCGAGCGTCGCCTCCAGCGAGGGCTCCGCGGCGTCCGTCGCGAGTTCGGCGGGGCGCACGCTCGCGAACGGGCTCGGCAGCATCATCGTCTGCGACTGCGGCTCCGGCGAGGTGGCAAACAGCGGCGTCTCGTCCGTCGCCAGCCCGAGGTCGAGCGGGGCCTCTTCCGCCGCGAGGTTCATCTCCCCGCCGCCGCGGTTCTCGACGACGCCCAGGAACAGCAGACCGCACGCGGTCTTCGCGGCCTCGAACTCGTCGAGGGCCGCTGCGGCCGCCGCCTCCTTGAGCGAGCGTGTCCCGTCGAGCTGGTCGAGCAGCGGCCCGGCCTCGGACTTCACCTCGCCCGCCTCGGTGGAGCCCGGGCCCAGCATCGCGTCGAGCGAGCCGAGGTGACGCAGCACGAACGCGCGGTCGGTCGCGCGCCGCGCCGCGGCCAGCACCAGCTTCGGCGTCGAGAGCTTGAGGTCGATCGCGCCCTTGGGCAGCACGCCGTCCTCGAACTCGAAGCTGCCCACCTCGTATGCGAGCACGTCCGCCAGGATCTGCTCGACCTTGCCGCGGGCCGCCTCGCCGATCTCGCGCTGGCTGACGAACCCGCTGTCCTGCAGCGCCTTCGCCAGCGGGTTGCCGGGTCCGACCCGCGCCTTCACCTCGGCGAGCTGCTCGGCCGTGAGCTTGCCCGCGGCGATCAGGATCGCGCCCAGCTCGTCGCGCGGGTCGTTCGACGACCCGAACAGGATGCGCCCCGAGCGGAAGTAGAGCGCCTTCTGGTAGGTCGTGCCTTCGACCTTGAGCGAGCCCGTCACGCCGTTGCGGTGGAGGCTCATCAGCACGAGCGGGAACGTCCGGGGATCGATGCTGCCGCTGATCGGCGCCGCCTCGTCGCTCATAGGCCTCCTGGGTGCACGCTCCGCAACATGCCAGCCTGCAAGAGTTTATCACCTCGCACCGGTCCCCGGCACGGCGATCGCGCCGCTTTGTTACACTCGCGGCAGCAACTCGATCCGACTGGGGAGGTCCGCGTTGGTCGAAGAGGACAAGCGCCGCGAAGACGACTGGTTCCGCCGCAACGAGGAGAAGCTGATCGACGCGGCCCGGCAGGCGCGCGAGAAGCGCGAGCGCGAGCGTGCCGAGACGGAGGCCGTCGAGGCGCGCGCGAAGCTCAAGGCACTGCACTTCATGAAGTGCCCGAAGTGCGGCCACGACCTGCGCGAGGACGACCTGTCGGGCATCAAGGTCGACGTCTGCTCGTTCTGCGAGGGCGCGTTCTTCGACGCCGGCGAACTCGAGCAGGTGTTCATGAAGCGCGACGAGGAGCGCAAGGGCCTGCTCGGCAAGCTCCTGCGCCTGTAGAGCCGACGCTCGCAGCGTCGCCCGCCCCGTGCCGTACCTGATCGACGGCAACAACCTGCTCGGCTCCTGGGGCGGTCCCCGCGGGCGCGGCGACGCCCGCGAACAGGTCGTGCGCCGGGTCGCCGCGCTCTGCCGCGGGCTGGGCGCCCGCGCGGTGCTGGTGTTCGACGGCGCCCCGCTGCGCGCCGACTTCCCCGAGCAGGAGCTGGGCGGCGTGCGCCTGCGCTTCCCGCGTCCGGGTGAAGACGCGGACGGCGTGATCCGCGGCCTCGTCGAGGCCGCCGCGCGCCCGGCGGAGTGGATCGTCGTCACCTCGGACAAGGCGCTCTATTCGTACTGCCGCACCCGCGGCGCGGCCGTGCTGAGGGCCCACGAGTGGAACCGGCTCGAGCGCCGGCCGATGGCGGCCCCCGCCCGTCGCGGCGCCACCGGGGACGGCGAGAAGCCCGCGCGCGAGACCGACGTCGAGGGCTGGCTGGAGCGCTTCGGCCGCCGCGACTCCTCGGAGGACTGACCCCTTTCGTTTCCAACGCGTCAACGCCCGTTGACGCGTGCGCCGATCGCGCCCACCAACGCCCGGCGCCGCTGACGCCCCGAGCGGAGCAGCCACGCTCCCCATGCACCGCGGCTCCGGGCCTTGGCCCGCTTCCGGGGTCATCTCGCAACTCGCTGACCCGATTTCACTTGTAGCGAGAGGTGCGGCCGGCGCCCGGCTTGCCAGGGGAGAGGCCGGGTCGCGCCGGCGCCGGACGGGCCGGGGGGCCGGGGGAGAGACGGCTTCTTCCCGGAACCGCGAGGCGCCGGCGCGGCCCGAATCGACGACAACCCGAGGAGGGGGCCGCTTCGCGAGGCCCGTGAACGTGCCCCCGCCTCACTCCGCGCAACGCCGCACCCGAAACCAGGAGAAGAACCATGATGCTCCGCCGCCTCGTCGCCGCCGCCCTCGCCCTCGTCTTCGCCGTCGGCCTCGCCGCGCCCGCGCTGGCCGACGCCAAGCCCGTGCCGACCGCGAAGGTCAACATCAACCAGGCCAGCGTGCAGCAGCTCGCGACGCTGCCCGGCGTCGGCGAGAAGCTGGCCACCCGCATCCTGGAGCAGCGCCAGAAGCAGGGCACCTTCAAGACCGTGCAGGAGCTGCTCAACGTCAAGGGCATCGGCGAGAAGAACTTCGAGCGCCTCGAGCCCTTCGTCACCGTCGGCGACGCGGCCGCCCGGTCCGGCGGCTCGCGCTAGGCCTTCCGTGGCGCGCGGGACCGCCTGGTCCCGCGCGCCCCCTTCCCCGAGAGAGGAGCCCGTCGATGCGCCGCGAGTCAGGGTATTCGCTGGTCGAACTGGTGGCGGTGCTGGGAGTGATCGCGGCCGCCTTCGCCGTCGGACTGCCGCGGCTGCGCGCCCACTCCGAGGAGTCGGCACTGGTCGCCGCGGCGCTGTCGTTCCAGCAGCGCTTCCGCGAGGCCTGGACGCGGGCGGTGAACACGGGGCGCCAGACCGCGATCCGCTTCGAGACGAGCGACGGCGTGACGTACTACTCCGTGTACGACGACGGCAACCACAACGGCGTGCTGGCCGCCGACATCCGCCGCGGCGTCGACACCCGCATCGGGGGGCCGTGGCGACTCGACTCCGGCAGCGCCTTCGTCTCGGTCGCGATCCGGCCGGGGGTGCCGGCGCCGCCGCCCGACCGCGGCCGTCTCTCGGGCGAACCGATCCGCTTCGGCAGGTCTCGCATGATCTCGTTCTCGCCGCTCGGGTCGGCCACGCCCGGCACGTTCTACCTCGCCGGCAGCACCGGCGGCCAGGCGGCCGTGCGGGTCAACCCCAACACCGCCCGCGTGCGCGTCATGCTGTGGAGCGGCCGCGCCTGGAGGCAGCGGTGAAGGCCCTGCCGGCGCGCCTCGACACCCGCTGCCTGGCCGCGATCCACGTCTTCGCCGTCGGGCGCGCGCCGCGCCTGGAGAGGCTGCTGCCCGCCCACGGCCGCGAGGGCGACCCGCTGCTCGCGACCGGCGAGGGGTTCCTCGGGGCTGCGCTGTCCGCGCACTTCGGGTCGCTGCCCGCCAGGCTGGTGGTGGTGTCCGATCGCGAGGCGGTGGCGATCGTGCCGACCGGCGCGAGCGCGGGGCCGTTCACCTTGTCGCGCCACGGCGTGCGGTCGAACCCGCTCGCGTTCGGCGGTCCGGGCGACGACGGCCCGCGCCTGGTGCTGCGGGTCGACCCGCACGACGGCGCCGCCGGCGTCTTCCGCGACGCGCCGGTCGTGTTGCGGCTGTCCCACCCGGCGGGCGTCGAGGCCGGCCGGGAGCCGGTCGAGGTGCTGGACGACCGCGGCCCCGTGCCCGGCGCGACGTTCGTCAGCCCGGACGGCCTGATCCTGGTGTGGCGCGGCCTGCGACCGTTGCGCCACGAGGCCGTGCACTTCGTGGCCACCCGCGAGCTGCGCGACCGCGAGGGACGGCCTTTCGCGCCGCACCTCAGCCGCTTCCTGCCGTGCGGCGTCGGCCGCGAGGATCTCGTGCCCTGACGCGTGCTACCTTAGGCGCGGAACCGTCGTGGGCTCGCGCGTCTATCTCCTCCTCACGCTGCTCTTCTACACGGCCGGCGCCGTCCAGGTGCTGGTCCATGCGGCCACCCGTCGCCGCCTGCTGTCGCTCACCACCACGGCCGCGACGCTGCTCGGCTTCGCCACCCACACGGCGGCGCTGGCGCTGCGCTGGAACGAGGCCGGACGCTTCCCCGCGGTGGGCCTGCGCGACGTGTCGTCGTTCCTGGCCTGGAGCCTCGTGCTCGTGTTCCTGCTGATGTGGCTGCGCTCGAAGGTCGACGTGCTGGGCCTCGCGGTGCACCCCACGGCCTTCCTGCTGCTGGTGGTCGCCAACCTCTCGCGGCCGGAGGACAAGGCGGACCCCTACCTGCAGACGCTGTTCCTGCCGGTCCACGCCACGCTCGCCTTCCTCGGCTACTCGGCGCTCTTCGTCGCCTTCGCGATGGGCGTGCTGTACCTGATCCAGGAGCGGGAACTGCGGGCGCGCAGCCCGCACACGTTCTACTACCTGATCCCCAGCCTCGAGGGATGTGACCGCACCGGCGGCCGCGCGGCGGCGGTCGGCTTCCCGCTGCTGACGCTCGCGATCGTCACCGGCATGTTCTGGAGCGCGGCGGCGCGCGGCGCCTACTGGACCGGCGATCCCAAGGAGTGGACGGCCGCCCTCGCGTGGCTCATCTACCTCGTGATGCTGGTCGCGCGTCATCGCAGCGGCTGGGGCGGGCGGCGCGGGGCGTGGCTGGGCATCGCCGGCTTCGCCGCCGTCGCGCTGGCGTTCGTGTTCGTCACGCTCGCCGCTCCGGGAGTCGCCGCCGCCCGATGATCGTCGTCGTCGGCGTCTCCCACCGGACCTCGCCGCTGGCCCTGCGCGAGGCGCTCGCCTTCCCGAAGGAGACGCTGCCCGCGGCGCTGGACGAGCTGCGCGAGCAGGCCGGCGTCGAGGAGGCGATGATCCTCTCGACCTGCAACCGGGTGGAGATCTACGCGAGCGGGCTCGAGGACCCCGCGCCCGTCGCCGACTTCCTGGCGGCGCACCACGGGCGCCGGCAGGACGACCTGATCGAGTACGCCTACCGGCTGGCCGGCGAAGACGCCGTGCGCCACGCGTTCCGGGTGGCGGCCAGCCTCGACTCGATGGTCGTGGGCGAGGCGCAGATCCTCGGCCAGGTGAAGGAGGCGTACGAGCTGGCAGAAGGCGCGGGGGCGATCGGCTCGGCGCTGGCGACGTTGCGCCACCGGAGCTTCGCCGCCGCCAAGCGGGCCCGCAGCGAGACCGGCATCGGCCGCAACGCGGTCTCGGTCTCGTCGGTGGCCGTCGAGCTCGCGCTCAAGATCTTCGGCGAGCTCAAGGGGCGGGCCGTGCTGCTGGTCGGCGCCGGCAAGATGAGCGCCCTCGCCGCCCGGCAACTGGTCGCGGCCGGCGCCACCGCCTCCGTCCTGGGCGGGCGCACGTTCGAGAAGGCCGACGCGCTCGCGCGTGCCCTCGGCGGGCGCGCGGCGCCGCTCGAGCGGTTGCGCGACGAACTGGCGCGGGCCGACATCGTGATCAGCGGCACCGGCGCGCCGGGCACGGTGATCTCCCGTGCCGACGTCGCGGCCGCCCGCCAGGCGCGCGGCGGGCGTCCACTGTTCCTGGTCGACATCGCGGTGCCGCGCGACGTCGAGCCCGAGGCGCGCGACGTGCCGGGCGTCTTCCTCTACGATCTCGACGACCTGAAGGCCGTGTCGGAGGCCAATCTCCGCGAGCGGCGCAAGGAGGCCGTGCAGGCCGAGCAGGTGGTCGAGCACGAGGTGCGCGAGTACCTCGACTGGCTGCGCTCGCGCGAGGTCGCGCCGCTGCTCGCCGAACTGCGGCGCCGCGGCGAGGAGATTCGCCGCGCGGAGCTCGAGAAGGCGCGCCGGCGGCTCGGCAACCTGACGCCCGAGCAGGAGCAGGCGCTGGAGGCCGCGACCGCGGCGATCGTCAACAAGCTGCTGCACGCGCCGACGGTGCAGCTCAAGGAGGCCGCGCGCGACGGCCGGGGGGACATGATGGGCTTGATCCGTCGCGTGCTGGGACTGTGAGCCGCAACGAACTGGTGATCGGCTCGCGCGGCAGCGCGCTGGCGCTGTGGCAGGCCGAGCACGTGAAGGCGCGCCTCGCGGCCCTCGGCCACGCCGCGCGCATCCAGGTCATCACCACCACCGGCGACCGCGTGCTGGACCGGCGGCTGCAGGCGGTCGGCGGCAAGGGCGCGTTCCTGAAGGAGATCGAGGAGGCGCTGCTGGCGCGCGAGGTCGACCTCGCGGTCCACTCGCTGAAGGACGTGCCCACGGAGCTGCCGGCGGGACTGCATCTCGTGGCCACGCTGGAGCGCGCCGACCCGCGCGACGCGTTCCTCTCGCGGGGCGGCGTGGCCTTCGCCGACCTGGCGCAGGGCGCGAAGGTCGGCACGACCAGCCTGCGGCGCCAGGCGCAGTTGCGCGCCGTGCGGCCCGACCTCGCGATCTCCGACCTGCGCGGCAACGTCGACACGCGGATCCGCAAGCTGCGCGAGGGCGAGTACGACGCGATCCTGCTGGCGATGGCGGGCCTGACCCGGCTCGGGCTGCTGGCGGAGGTCACCGAGCCGCTCGCGCCCGAGCTGCTGCTGCCCGCGCCCGGCCAGGGCGCGATCGCGATCGAGTGCCGCCAGGACGACCCGGCCACGGCGGCGGCCGTGGCGCCCCTGCACCACGCCACCAGCCACGCGGCGATCACCGCCGAGCGTTCGTTCCTGGCCGCGCTCGGTGGCGGCTGCAACGTCCCGCTCGGCGCGTTCGCGGAAGGCGACGGTGCGGGGCAGCGCCTGCGCGCGTTCGTCGCCCGCGAGGACGGCTCGCGGATCCTCCGCGGCGAGCGCCGCGGCGCCGACCCGGAGGCGCTCGGCCGCGGCCTCGCCGAAGAACTGCTCGGCCAGGGCGCCTCGGAACTGCTCGGGCGGTGAGCGGTCCGGCGCCGCTGCGCGGGCTGCGGGTGCGGGTCACGCGCCCGGCCGCGCAGGCGGCGCCGCTGGTCGCCGCGCTCGAAGCGCTCGGCGCCAGCGTGTTCGCCGGGGCGCTGATCGAGATCGCTCCACCCGACGACCCGGCCCCGCTCTCGGCGGCGCTGCGGCGCCTGCAGTCGTTCGACGTCGTCGTCTTCACCAGCGCCAACGCGGTCGCCGCCGTCGTGGACCGCCTCGCGCAACTCGGACTCCGCGAGCGGCCGCGCGCGCTGGCCGCGGTGGGCGACGCCACCGCGGCGGCGGCGCGCGAGGCGTTCCCCGGGATCGAGATCGTCACGCCGCCCTTCGACGCCTTCCACGCGGACGGCCTGCTCGCCGTGCTGCGCGGCCGGGGCGCCGCGGGCCGACGTTTCCTGCTGCCGCTGTCGGACCGCGCGCGGCCCGTGCTGGCCCCGGGGCTGCGCGCGGCGGGCGCCGAGGTGGAGGCCGTCGTCGCCTACCGCACGGTGACCGCGGCGGGCGCGGCGGCGGGCGCGGACTGCGACCTCGTCGTGCTGGCCTCGCCGTCTGCGGTGCAGGCCTGGACGGACGTCGTCCCCGCCGAGGGACGGCAGGTGCCGGCGGCAGTGATCGGCCCCGTCACCGAGGCTGCCGCTCGCGCCGCGGGCCTGCCGGTCGTGGCCGTGGCGCGACCCTCGACGCGCGAGGGGCTCGTCGAGGCGATCGCGGCCTGGGCGAGAGGGCTGGCGCCGGAGCGGTAGATCAGGCGACGACGACCGGACAGGGCGCGTGGCGGGTGACGCGGTCCGTGTTGCTGCCCAGCACGCGGTCGCCGACGGTGTCGTGGCCCCGGGTCGCCATCACCACGAGGTCCGCGCGCTCGACGCGGGCCGTCTCCACGATCCGCTCCCACACCGAGCCGGTGTGGACCTGGGCCGTCACCTGCAGGCCGGCGAAGTCCTGCTGCAGGAACGACCAGACCGCGCCCTCGGTGACGTCGAAGCCCGTGTACGGGCGGCGCACGTGCAGGCCGATCACCTCGGCCCCGAAGGAGCGGGCGAACAGGGCCGCGAGCGGGAAGGCCAGCCGCGAAGCCAGCGAGAGGTCGGTCGGCACCAGGATCTTCCTGTAAGGCAGCGGCGTGCCGTGATCCGGCTCGCGCACGCAGAGCACGGGCCGGAACGAGTGGGAGATGACCGCGGCGGCGACGGAGCCGAGCAGCAACCGCGAGAGCCCCTCGCGCGCGTGGGTCGCCATCACCGTCAGGTCCGGCTGGTCCTCGTGGACGCGGGCGATGATCGCGCGCGACGCGGAGGGCTGCCGCTCGACCACGACCTTGTGCGACGCGGACAGGGTGTCCGCCTGGCGCTGCAGCATGTCGCGCGCCACCTCCTCGGCGCGCGCCCACACCTCGGCGCCGTGCGCGAAGGCCCAGTGGGCGTAGCGCGGGTCGGGCATCTCGACCGCGTGGTAGAGCGTGACGCTGGCCTTGAAGCGCTCCGCCAGCAGCCGGACGTGCTCGAGGGCCTGGTCGGCTTCGGCGGTCAGGTCGGTGGGGAAGAAGATCTCGCGGATGTTCATCATGGCGCCTCCCGAAGTCGGCGTGCCAGGCGTCCGGCGTCAGCCCTGCGGCTGGCCCTGGGTCGTCAGGTTGAAGTTGACCGTCACCGTCAGCAGGAACTCCGTCGGCGTCCCGTTCAGCAGCAGCGGCTGGTAGCGCCACTGCTTCACCGCCGCGATCGCGGCGTCGTCGAACAGCGGCGCGCCGCGCAGGACCTTGACCTCGCGGACCTGGCCGCGGGTGTCGACGTGGGCCTCGAGGATGATCAGCGCCGAGAGCCGCGCCTGGATCGCGAGCGACGGGTACTCGGGCTCGACCCGGCGCACCAGCTTGGGGGCGATGATCGAGCCGCCGACGCGCACGACGCGCGCGGGCGGCGCTTCCTGGGGCTGCGCCGGCAGGCCGCCGACGATGCCGCCGGCGACGCCGCCGGGCACGCCACCCTCGACGCCGCCTTCGATGCCGCCCTCGATGCCGAGGTCGAGCCCGGCCTCGGGCGTGATCTCGGTCGGAACGTCGACGGGTGCGATGAAGGCGTCGGCCGGGGGCGGCGTGGCCTGGGTGACGGGGCGATGGGCGACGGCGCGCGCCGGCGCCTTCGGCGGCGGGGGCGGCGGCGGAGGCGGGGCCTCGGGCGGGCTCACGAAGAAGGCCCGCACGGAGCCCGTCACCTCCGGCATGCTGTCGTCGACCCAGAGCGGCACCAGCACGACGAGGAGCGCGACGATGGCGTGGAAGACCAGGGAAACGGTGCCCGCGGCACTGCGGCGACCGCGGAGCGAACGAGAAGCGATCAGGGCGTCGTCGAAGAGCCGGCTCTGGACGGCCGGCGCCGGGCGCAGGACCCAGCTCGGATCGGTCGGAGGCTTTGCGGGGTGTCCCATGGCAACCCTCCCGCCTGACAACGTACACAAGCCTCGTGCCAGCAGAAAACCCCTCCTGTGGGGTCTCCGGAGGGCGGCCGCGGCACCCGTTGCGTTCTGCCGCGAAAGTTGCGTCCGGCGCTCGATTCCGTGTCGCAAACGTGTGCCGCGATGGCGTCGAAGTTCGCGGGCACCCGCATTGCAGTAGGCTGGGGTTGTCAAGGAGGCACGTACCGATGCCGATGCCCGTCGTGGATTTCGACCAGTCCCCGTTCCTCGTGATCTGGGAGACCACCCAGGCGTGCGGTCTCGCGTGCCGGCACTGCCGCGCTTCGGCGCGGCCGTGGCGCGACCCGGGCGAACTGACCACGGCGGAGGGCTTCAGCCTGATCGACCAGGTCGCCGACATGGGCACGCCGCTGCTCATCTTCACCGGCGGCGACCCGGTGAATCGCCCTGACCTGCTCGACCTGATCCAGCACGGCAAGCGCCGCAACCTGCGCACGGCCACGATCCCCGCGGCTACCGAGTGGCTGAGCCCGGCGCTGGTGCGCCAGCTCAAGGACGCCGGCCTCGACCAGATGGCGCTGTCGCTCGACTTCCCGCGGGCCGAGCTGCACGACGGCTTCCGCGGCGTGCCCGGCTCGTTCGAGCGCACGCTCGAGGGGGCGAAGTGGGCGCGCGAGATCGGCCTGCCGCTGCAGATCAACACCACGGTGTGCGGTGAGACGGCGCCCTACTTCGAGGAGATGGCGGCGTTCGTCGAGACCCTCGGCGTCGTGTTCTGGGAGGTGTTCTTCCTGGTGCCGACGGGCCGCGGCAGCATGATGGCCGGGCTCAGCGCTTCGCAGTGCGAGCGGCTGTTCGACGTCATCTACAAGGTCCAGAAGAAGGGCAACTTCATCGTCAAGGTGACCGAGGCCCCGCACTACCGCCGCCACGTCGCGCAGCGCGAGATGGTCGAGGGCGGCCACCGCGGCGGCCGCCCCCACGGCCAGGTGGCGATGCCCGGGATGCTGACCACGTCCGAGGGCCCCGGCCACACCGTCGGCCTCGCGCCGCGCGGGGTCAACTCCGGCAACGGCTTCCTGTTCGTGTCGCACACGGGCGACATCTACCCGAGCGGCTTCCTGCCGCTGACCGCGGGCAACCTGCGCACCCGCGGCATCGCCGACGCGTACCGCAACAGCGCGCTCTTCAAGGCGCTGCGCGATCCCGCGGCGCTGCGTGGCCGCTGCGGCCAGTGCGAGTTCTCCCGCATCTGCGGCGGCTCGCGCTCGCGCGCCTACGGGCTGACCGGCGACCCCTTCGAGACCGATCCCTGGTGCTCGTACGAGCCGCAGGTGGGAGTGCGCCCGGCGCCCGCGGAGGCGCGGGCGTGAACCGCGGGCCGGCACGAGCCTGCTCGGGGACGGAGTTCGTCGCCGAGATGACGGCCACCGTCTGGCAACTGCTCGACGTGCGCGACGCGGCGCTCGCCCACCTCAAGGACGCGGTGTCGCGGGCGGACATGAAGGAGCTGTTGCGCGGGGCGCTGCGGGCCGAGCTGGAGGCCAGCGAGATCGCGGCGCTGTGGGTGCCCGTCACGCCCGAGCTGGGAGCGCGGATCGCCTTCGCGCGCCAGTGCGGCGACGAGGCCCGGCACTACACGCTGATCGAACGGCGGCTGCACGAGCTGGGCGGCGTCGCCGGCGTGCGCGAGGCGCCGTCGAAGCTGTTCCGCTACCTGTCCGGCCTGGGCACCACCGTCGAGCGCGTGGCGGCCGCCCAGTTCACGCGCGAGGCCGTCGGCTACAAGGCCAACGAGCTGTTCATCGCCTTCTGCGAGGAGGCGGGGGACCGGGCCACCGCGCGGCTGTACCGCGAGGAGATCCAGCCCGACGAGAAGCGCCACCACGAGTGGGGCCAGAACCTGCTAGCGGAACTGGCCGCGGAGCCGCATGCCCAGGCGATCGCCCGCCAGGCGATCCTGACGACGCTGTCGCTGGCCGACGACCTGCGCTCGCTCGCGGCCGGCCGCATGCTCGTCGAGACGGTCCCCGGCTGCTAGGAACGAGCGCCGGGTGCGAGCCCGGCGCCCGCTCCGCCGGGCTACTGGGCCGCCACCGCCTGCGGCGTTTCCGCGCCCGGCCGCGCCTCGAGCCTGCGCCACTTGCGGTTGAGGCTCATCTTCAGGCCCGTCGCCAGCAGCCTGTTCTTCGCCGTCTGCCAGCGGAACTTGCGGTCGGACAGGTAACGGCCCTCCTCGGGCAGCAGCACCAGGCTGACGTGGACGTTGGGCGCGCAGCCGATCGGAAGCCCGCGCTCCATGCAGGCCTCGTAGAGGTGCTTGAACACCGGCACCATGTCCTCGGTCTTCGGCGGCTCCAGGTTCGAGTAGTCGGTGCCGGACAGCGGCCGGAACACGCAGACCGTGGGGATCGCGCCGACCGAGGTGATCCAGTCGATCGCCTTGATCGAGGACTCCGGCGGCTCGAGCCCGGCGATGATCTCGCCGTTCGTCACCCACGGCTCGCTGGCCGGGCCCGAGGAGCCCAGCGTCGCGCAGTAGCGCACGGCGTCGAGGTAGCGCTCGAGGCCGTACTGGCGGTGCTTGCCCGGGCACACCTCGCGGAAGCGCACGGGGTCGAAGATCTCGAAGCAGAAGGAGACGCGGTTGACGCCCATCTTGCGCAGCCGGTCGTAGCGGCGCAGGTCGGAGTGGGGCGGCGTCTGCACGCCGACCAGCAGGCCCAGTTCCTCCTTCACGCGGCGGATGTAGGGCTCGAGGATGTCGAGGAAGGTCTCGCCCTCGTAGTGACCGGTGTTGAAGTCGACGTAGGTGATGCCCGACTCGCGACGGGCGGCGCGGGCCACCTCGATCACCTCGTCGACCGACTTCTCGACGTCGTCGTCGAGGCCCAGGTTGAGGCCGACCGAGCAGAACTTGCAGTTGCTCTTCTCGTCCTCGAGCCAGTACTCGCAGACCTTGGCCGGGTAGACGCCGAGGTAGGTGCCCTGCAGCGTGCCGACCCGCGTCATCGGCTTGCCGCTCGTGGTCTTGCGGTCGTACCAGTCGGGGCGCGGCGAGAGCTTGACCTCGATCGGGGCGACGCCGTCGCGCTCCAGCCAGTACCGCTGCTCGCGGCGCCGGATCAGCCACGGCGACTTCTGGGCGAAGCGCTCGGTGACCGGGGCGTTGGTCCACAGGCCGCCGGGCAGCACGAGTTCCAGGCCCGAGCCGAGGCCCGCCCGCGTGCGCAGGATCTTGCGGCCGCCGTCCTCCTCGACGAGGCACGAGTCGTCCACCCGCAGGCCCTTGCAGAAGAGGTCCAGCTTCAGCAGGGCGGGGTTGGTCCAGTCCAGGGTCGTCACGTTCTCCATGCCCCCTCGGTCTAGCAAGGACGATGCCGCTTGTTGTTGTGTGGATGGCACGCTCGTTGAACATGCCCGGAACGGAGCCGGATCCCTCTCCCGGGCGCACGACCTGCGCCCGGCCAGCCGCGAGGAGCCGCCATGATCGAGTGGGGCGTCGATCAGGTACTGGACGAGGCGCAGGCCTCCGCGGCGCTCGAGGGGCCGGGCCTCATCGTGTTGCTGGACGACCACGGCGGTGTGGCGATCGACGTGTGGGCCGAGGCCTCCGACAACGTCCGGCAGCGGCTGCTCGACATGCTGCACCGCGCCCAGGCCGGCCTGCCGCAGCTCGAGCTGCTGCTGCGCTCGCGACCGCTGCGCTTCCGCGTCGCGGCGATCCGCGACCCGCTGATGCGCTTCGACGCCCTGCAGGAACTCCTCGAGAGCCGGGCCCTGATCCAGCCGATCGAACGCCGCGGCTGAGCGCCTACCCGCCGGCCGCGGCCTCGCGGCCGGCCGCCCGGCCCGCGAGGAACGCGCTGCTCCAGGCCCACTGGAAGTTGAATCCCCCGAGGCGTCCGTCGACGTCGAGAATCTCGCCCGCGAGGTAGAGCCCCGGGCAGGTCCGCGAACGCAGGGTCGGCGCCTCGACCTCGGACAGCGGCACGCCGCCGCTCGTCACCTCGGCGTGGTTCCAGCCGCGGCCGCCGACCACGGGCAAGGGCGTCGCGAGCAGCGCGTGGAGCAGCGCCCGCCGCGACTCGCGGGCGAGCCGGGCCAGCGGGGCGGTCGCCCCGCTGCGCGCGGCGAAGGCCAGCGCGACCCGCTCCGGCATCCGGGTCGCGAGCAGGGCGGCCGGCCGGGCCCGCGGCCGGCGGCGGGCTTCCTCGAGCAGCCAGGACTCCGCCCGGCCGAAGTCGAGGTCGGGGAGCAGCGAGAGCGCAAGCGGGGCGTCGGCGCCCTCGGCACGCGCCCGACGCCAGAACCGCGAGACGTCGAGGGCGGCCGGGCCGCTGATCCCGAAGTGGGTGAACAGCAGCGGCCTGCGCACCCGAACGATCGCCGCGCCCGGCGGCCGTGCGGTCAGTTCGACGGGGAGCGCCAGCCCGGACAGCCCCGCGTGGGGGCCCTCCTCGGCCAGCAGGAGGGGTTCGAGGGCAGGCACGGGTTCGACCAGCGAGTGGCCGAGGCCGCGGGCCAGCGCGTAACCTCCGCCGTCGCTGCCCGACTTCGGCAGCGAGCGCCCGCCGGTGGCGAGCACCACCGTGCGCGACGCAAAGCAGGCTCCGCCCGCGGTCGTGGCGCGGAAGCCGCCGGCGTCGCGTTCCAGCGCCACCACCCGCTGCCCGCAGTGGAGGGCGACGCCTCGCTCGCGGGCCTCGCCCAGCAGCGCGTCGAGCACGCTGCGCGCGCGTCCCGAGTCCGGGAACAGCTTGCCCTCCTCTTCTTCGTGGAGGGGCACGCCGCGGCCGGCGAAGAAGCTCCGCGTGGCCTCGACCCCGAAGGCGCCGAGGGCGTGACGGAGGTGACCCGAGGCGGGGCTCCAGAAATCGGCAGGCGTCACTCGCGCGTTCGTCACGTTGCAGCGCCCGCCGCCGCTGACCAGGATCTTGGCGCCGAGCGTGCGGGCGCCGTCGAGCGCGGCGACGCGCAGTCCTGGCGCCTGGCGTGCCGCCGCGATCGCCGCGAACAGCCCGGCCGCTCCCGCGCCGACGACCAGCACCTCGGCCTCGCTCGCGTCGCTCACGATTCGCGGCTCGCGATCACGGCGACGGTGGCGCCCGTCGCCCGCACGTAGTCGGCCGGAGCCAGCACGAGCTGGGCTCCGCGGCGGCCGGCCGACACCGAGATGAGGGGCAGTGCCAGCGCCGAGGCGTCGATTACCACGGGGTAGGCCCGGCGCGAGGCGAGGGCAGTGACGCCCCCGCGCACGTAGCCGGTCAGCGGCTGGACCTCCGCCAGCGCCACAGGCGACACGGCCCGATCGCCCCGGGCGCGGGCCAGCGCCCGCAGGTCGAGCGAGCGGTCGCCAGGCACCACGGCGAAGCCGACGCCGGCGCGATCTCCCCGCACCACCAGGGTCTTGAACACCGCGCTGGCGGGCATTCCGAGCCGGGCCGCGACGGCGGGGGCCGGCTCGTGCTCCGCCGCCGCGGCGTACTCCCGCCACTCGTAAGTGATGCCCAGTCGGTCGAGCGCGCGGGCGGCATTGGTCTTCACGGCCGCCGCATCTTACGCGCGCCGCGCGCGGGGCCTGCGCGGTCGCGAGCGGGTCGGAGCGCTCCACGGCCGGGCACGCGACGTGCAGAGCGGCGAGGCATGGACCTCGGGAGCTGCCCGCTGAACCCGGTCACCGTGACCGAGTACATGAGCGGGGACCACCAGGAGATCGACGCCCTGCGGGACGCGGCGGTGCGCGCCCTCGAGGGCGGGGACCACGAAGCGGCGACGACCCGCTTCGCGGCCTACACGCGACGCCTCGAGCGGCACATCCGGCTGGAGGAGGAGCTGCTCTTCCCGCTCTTCGAAGTGCGCACCGGCGTCTCCGGCGGTCCGACCGGCGTGTTGCGCGAGGAGCACGACGAACTGGAGCGCGTGGTCGCCGAGGCGGCGGCTGCTGCAGAAGCCGGGCACGGCTTCGCGGAGGCGCTCGACAAGCTCGCGCGCACCGTCGACGAGCACTGCGTCCGCGAGGAGCGCGTGCTGTTCCCGATGCTCGATCGCCAGCTCCTTCCCAACGAGAGGGCCGCCCTCGTGGCCCGTCTCGCTCGCGAATAGATCGCAGGATTTGCGTGCCCATTCGCCCTGATCTCGGCGAGATTTGCCGTCTCGTCGGGAAAAAAAGGTGTGACGGATGCGGCACAGCCCTTGAAGTACGTGCGATGCAGTTCGAGGAGGCACGATGAAGAACCTGGGCCAGACCCTCAAGCAGCTCGGTGACGGGTTGAGCTCGACGCGCCTGGGCGTCGGCTTGATGGTGCTGCTGGGCGTGATCTGCGGCGTCGGCACCTTCTACGAGATGAGCCGGGGCACCGCGGCGGTCCAGGAGGCGATCTACGGCACTCCCTGGTTCGCGGGCCTGATGGCCGTGCTCGGCATCAACGTCTTCCTGGCGATGATGGCGAAGTACCCGTGGAACCGGTTCCAGGGCGGTTTCGTCGCGGCGCACATCGGCATCGTGCTGCTGCTGGTCGGCTCGCTCGTGTCGCTCCGCTACGGCCTCGACGCTTCGCTGCAACTGCAGGAGGGGGAGCGCTCCGACCGCGTCGCCGCCGTCGGCCGCGGCCTCCACGCGCTGCTCCCGGGTGCTGCCGGCCCGGTCCCGCTCACCGCTCCCGTCGACGAGGCGGCCATCGCTCGCGGCGAAGCGCGTTTCGTGGCCGCCGGCAGCGACGTCGCGGTGGTGCTGGAGAAGTTCGCCCCGCACGTCGAGCTGGTCGAGGGCGTGATGGAAGCCGAGGCCGGCGGTCCCGCGCTGCGACTCGCGCTGCACGGCTCCTTCGGCCACGTCGAGGAGTGGCTGATGGACGGCGGCCACGGCCACGCCCAGGCGTCGTTCGGCCCGCTGTCGATCGAGCTCTTCGCCGCGGCGGACGAGGCGGCGGCCGCGGAGGCGCTGAAGGCCTCCGGCACCGCGCCGCGCCTCGCTTTCGCGATGCTGCCGGGCGGCCGGGTGCTGCACTCGTTCTCGGGCTCGCGCCCCGCGCAGGTGGAGCCGGGCGTGGAGATCGCGACGCCCTGGATGGGCATGAAGTTCTCGGTGCTGCGCGCCCTGGAGCGTGCCGAGTTCCGGCGCGACGTGGCGGAGACGAGCGCCCCGGTCAAGCTCGAGAACCGGTTGCCCGCGCTGAAGGCCCACCTCGAGGGGCCGCAGGGGCGGTCGCCGTCGTTCTGGCTCGTGTGGGGCGAGCCGCAGTCCCTCCGGCTCGAGGAGGGCGAAGCGCAGGTCGCGTTCGCCGCGCCGCAGCTCTCGCTGCCGTTCCAGGTCACGCTGCTCGACTTCACCTCCGAGAAGTACCCGGGCTCGCGGATGGCGGCGACCTACGAGAGCCGGGTCCGCATCGACGACCCCGAGCAGGGCGCCTCCGAGCACCTCGTGTCGATGAACCGCCCGCTCCACTACCGTGGCTACACGTTCTTCCAGTCGTCGTTCATCGAGGGGCAGCCGATGACCTCGATCCTCTCCGTCGCCCGCGCCCCGGGCCTGCCGCTGGTCTACGCGGGCACCCTCTTCATCACCCTCGGCATCGTCTTCATGTACGTCGTCAAGCCCTGGCTCGTGCGCCGCACCGCGGCCCAGGCCCTGCAGGCCCGCCAGGCGGCGGGCGCCCTGCCGGCCCGTGCGGCGCAGGCCCTCGCGAGGTCTTCCATGCGCGCTTCGCTCCCCGTCGTGCTGCTCTCGGTCGCCGCCCTCGGCGCGACCTCGCCCACGTTCGCCGCGCCCGCACCGGGCGACGGCCTGGCCGGGCTGGCGATCCAGGACGCCGGGCGCGTCAAGCCGCTCGACACCTTCGCCCGCGAGACGGCGCGCCGGGTGGGCGGGGCCAAGGCCTTCGGCGGCGGCGACCACCTGGAGGGCCTGCAGCCCGCCGAGTGGGCGATGTCGGTGTTCGGCAAGCCCGAGGAGTGGCGCGCGAAGCCGATCTTCCGGGTGACCCACGCCGGCCTTCGCGACGCCATCGCGCTGCCGAAGGACCGCGACCGATTCAGCTTCGAGGAACTGGTGGGGCACGACGCGTTCCTCGCCGCAGCCGAGCGCATCCGCGCCCGCCTGCAGTCGACGCCGGACGCGAGCCCCGACCCCGTCGAGCAGGAGGTGCTGGACCTCGAGGGCACGCTGGTGACGTTCCGCGACGTGATGGACGGTCATGCCCTGACCGTGGTGCCGCCGGCCGACGACCCGAACGCCGCGTGGCTGAGCCTGGCCGACGTGCTGGCGCTCGACGAGGCCGCGGGCGGCGACCTGCGGCCGCGCGTGATCGCGCTCCGCGAAGCCGCGCGCGCCGGCGACCGGGCGGCGCTCGAGACGCGGGCGGCCGAGATCGGGCGGATGCTGGCGGCTCGCGCGCCGAGCGCGTATCCGTCGGCCCTGACGCTGGAGCGCGAACTCACCTACAACCGCGCGAAGCCCTTCCGCAGCGCCTGGATGCTCTACCTCGTCGGCTTCCTGGCGCTGATCTCGAGCTTCCCGCTGGCCTCGACGCTGCTGAGCCGGCTGGGCGTGGCGGCCCTGGTGCTGGGGCTCGGCTCGCTGAGCTGGGGCCTGTGGCTGCGCACCGTGATCTCGGGCCGCACACCGCTCACCAACATGTACGAGACCGTGGTCTTCGTCGCCTGGGGCGCGGTGGCGCTGGCGCTGGTGTTCGACCTGCTGCACCGCTCGAAGGTGAGCATGACGGTCGCCTCGGGGCTCGGCGTGCTGGCCCTGATCCTGGCCGACAACGCGCCCATCCTCGACGGCTCGATCCACCCGCTGGTGCCGGTGCTGCGCGACAACTTCTGGCTGACCACGCACGTGCTGACGATCATGCTCGGCTACGCCGCGCTGTTCCTGGCCATGGGGCTCGGCCACGTCAACCTCGGCCTCGTCTTCTTCGCGCCGGGCCGCGTCGCCCTGCTCAAGACGCTGACGAAGTTCCTGCTGCGCGCGATGCAGGTGGGCACCCTGTTCCTGGCGGCCGGAACGCTGCTGGGCGGCGTCTGGGCCTCCTACTCGTGGGGCCGGTTCTGGGGCTGGGACCCGAAGGAGACGTGGTCGCTGATCGCCTGCCTCGGCTACCTCGCGATCCTGCACGGGCGGCTGCTCGGCTGGCTCAAGGACTTCGGGCTCGCGGTCGGCTCGATCCTCGGCTTCCTGCTGGTGCTGATGGCCTGGTACGGCGTCAACTACATCCTCGGCACCGGCCTGCACTCGTACGGCTTCGGCTCCGGCGGCTACACCTGGATCGTGGCCTTCGTGGTGTTCGAGGTCGTCGTCATCGGGGCGGCGCTCTGGCGCTGGCGCACCCACCACGCCCGCGGCTCGGCGGGCGCAGCCGTCCCGGAGCCGACCCGGGCCTAGGTTCTCCGCCGGGGCCGGCTGCGAAGGTTTTTCGCGGCTGGCCCTCGAAGAGTCTGGCACCTGCGTTGCACTTCCCGGCAACGGTCGCACCTGGGAGGAGCCACCCGTGATCCTGGTCGTGGGAATCAGCTACAAGACGGCCCCGGTCGCCCTGCGCGAGGCGGCGGCCGTGCCGGCAGACGCCGTCCCGTCCCTGCTCGCGCAGTTGCGCGGCGAATGCGGGTTCCGCGAAGCGGCCGTGCTGTCCACCTGCAACCGGGTCGAGTTCTACGGAGAAGGCGACCCCTGGGCGCTCGAGGCCGCGTCGCGACTCTTCGCCCAGCGTATCGGCCAGCCGCTGGCCGCGCTGCAAGGGCAGCTCTTCGCGCTCTCGGGCGAGGCCGCGGTGCGCCATGCCTTCCGGGTGGCCGCCAGCCTCGAGTCGATGGTGCTCGGCGAGGCCCAGATCCTCGGCCAGTTCAAGGAGGCCTTCCGGCTCGCGGAGGAGGCCGCCACGCTGGGCGCCGCGCTGCGCGGCCTGCGCGACCGCGCGATCCAGGCGGCCCGGCGGGCCCGCTCGGAGGCGGGCATCGGCGAACACGCGGTGTCGGTCTCGCACGTCGCGGTCGAGCTCGCGCGGAAGATCTTCGGCAGCCTGGAAGGACGCGAGGTGGCGCTGGTCGGGGCGGGGAAGATGTGCGCCCTCGCCGGGCAGCGACTGGTCCAGGCCGGCGCCCGCGCCACCGTCGTCGGCGGTCGCCGCTTCGCGCGGGCCGAAGAGCTGGCGGCGGCGCTCGGTGCCGAGGCCGTGCCTTTCGAGGCGATGGCGCGCCTGCTGCGCACGGTGGACGTCGTCGTCAGCGGCACCGGCGCGCCGTGCGTGATCCTGCACCGCGCCGACGTGGCTGCGGCGCTCGCGGCGCGCAACGGCCGCCCGCTGTTCCTGATCGACATCGCGGTCCCCCGCGACATCGACGCGGCCGCAGCCGAGCTGCCGGGAGTGTTCCTCTACGACATGGACGGCCTGCAGGCCGTGGCGGCGGCGAACCGGCGCGAGCGGGAGCGCGAGGCGCGGAAGGCCTTCGCCCTGGTCGAGGAGGCGGTCGCCGCCTTCGTCGCCTGGGAGCGCACCCTGCAGGTGCAGCCGGTGCTCGCGGCGCTGCGGCGCCGCGCCGAGGAGGTCAAGCAGGCCGAACTCCGGAAGGCGCGCCGGCACCTCGCAGGACTGACCGCCGAGCAGGAGGCCGCCGTCGAGGCGGTTGCCGCCGCGATCGTCAACAAGCTGCTCCACCCGCCGACCGCGTTCCTCCGCGAGGCTGCGGCCCGCGGCGGGGCGACCGACGAGGCGCTGCTGGCGGCTCGCGTGCTGGGCCTCGGGCCGGGCCCGGAGCGCCCGGCGGCGGAGGGAAACGCGACGGTCCTGGCCACCGCCGTCGCGCGCTGACGGGGAGCGGTACTGGCCCGGTTGTTGCGTAGACTTTCCACGGACGGAGGAACCACGATGAAGAAGACGCTTCTGGGCGCCGGGATCGCGGCGCTGGCCTTCACCTTCCTGCTCGCCGGCCCGGAGCCGGCGTTCGCCACGATGGAGATGCAGAAGGAGGCCAAGGCGGCCGGCATCGACGTCAAGAACTGCAAGCACTGCCACACCGTGGCGATGCCGAAGAAGGGCACTCCGGCCCTCAACGAGGCCGGTCAGTGGCTGGTCGACGAGGGCGCCAAGCGCAAGGCCACGAAGCTGGACATGGCGTGGCTCAAGGAGTACAAGCCGAAGCAGTAGCACTCATTCCAGCGGGTCCGCGGCGCCCGGGGCGCCCCGGAAACGTCGCGGGGTCGGCCGGACAGGCCGGCCCCGCTTTCTTGCACGCTAGCCCCGGATCTGGGGAGGGGAAGATGAAGAAGACGCTCGTGGGGACGGGCATCGGGCTGGCCGCGCTCGCCTTCGTGCTGGCCGGTCCGCAGCCCGCGCAGGCGACGATGGAGATGCAGAAGGCGGCCAAGGCGGCCGGTCTGCAGGTCGCCAACTGCAAGCACTGCCACAACGCCGCGATGCCGAAGAAGGGCACGCCCGATCTCAACGACGTCGGCAAGTGGCTGGTCGACCAGAAGGCCGCCAAGAAGGCCGACAAGATCGACGTCACCTGGCTCAAGGACAAGAAGTAGCTCGCAAGGAGCTGGACGAGCGAAGGGCCGGGGACGCGTCCCCGGCCCTTCGTGTCTGCGGGCGCACCGCGTGGGCGCGCGCCGTGGTCAGCGCCGCGGGAGCAGGCCCTGCTGCTGGTACTCCTTGAGCTTGTACTGGATCTTGCGCGGGCTGATCCGGAGCACGCGGGCGGCCTTGGACGTGCTGCCGTTGACCGCGTCCAGCGTGCGCAGGATCGCCTCGCGCTCGATGTCGGCCAGCGTGCTCCCCGGGACCGGGACGCCCGCGGGCGTCGGCACCGGAACGGACGCCGGGGCAGGCTCGGGGGCCGGCGGCGCGGCGAGCGGCGGCGCCACCGGGGCCGGCGCGGGGGCGCTCGACTGGGCCGCCGGGGCCGGGGGGGCATCGCTCTCGGCGACGGCGGCGGCCGGCGGCGCCACCAGCGCCGCGGCGGTCGCGGCCACCGGCGTCACCCGCCGCAGCGTGGGGAAGTGGCTCGGATCGAGCACGTCCTGCTCGGAGAGCACGACCGCGCGTTCGATGGCGTTCTCCAGCTCGCGCACGTTGCCCGGCCAGCGATAACCGAGCAGCAGCGCCATCGCGTCGTCGGAGAAGCGGCGGATCTCCTTGCGGTTCTGGACCGCGAAGCGGTGCAGGAAGTGGTGGGCCAGCAGCGGGATGTCGCTCGGCCGGTCGCGCAGCGCCGGGATGTGGACCTCGATCACGTTGAGCCGGTAGTAGAGGTCCTCGCGGAACGCGCCCTCCTCGATCTTCTTGCGCAGGTCGCGGTGGGTCGCAGTGACGATCCGCACGTCGACCTTGAAGGTCTTGCTGCCGCCGACCCGCTCGAACTCGCGCTCCTCGAGGAAGCGCAGCAGCTTGACCTGCACGGTCGGGCTGATGTCGCCGATCTCGTCGAGGAACAGCGTGCCGCCGTCGGCCATCTCGAAGCGGCCGGCGCGCGAGTAGAGGGCGCCGGTGAAGGACCCCTTCTCGTGGCCGAACAGCTCGCTCTCCAGGAGCGTCTCGGGCAGCGCCGCGCAGGCGACCTTGATGAACGGGCGGTTGCGGCGCGGGCTGCCCTGGTGCAGCGCCTGGGCGAACAGCTCCTTGCCGGTCCCGCTCTCGCCGAGCAGCAGCACCGAGGCCGACGACGGCGCCACCTGGCGCGTCGTCTTGAAGCAGGCCAGCATGCCCGGGCTCTCGCCGATCAGGTTCTCGAAGCGGTACTTCTGGTCGACCCGCTCGCGCAGCACGCGGGCCTCCTCGACCAGCCGCTTCTTCTCCAGCGTCTTCTGGAGCACGACCTCGAGCTCCTCGACGTCGATCGGCTTGGAGAGGTAGTCCTCGGCACCCAGCTTCATCGCCTTGACCGCGGTCTTGACCGTGCCGTACGCCGTCATGATCACGACCATGGTCTCGGGCCGGAGCTGCTTGATGCGGGCCAGCAGCTCGAGGCCGTCCATGCCGGGCATGCGCAGGTCGGTCAGCACGACGTCCGGGTCGTGCTTCTCGAGCAGGGTCAGGCCGGTGCGGGCGTCGTTGGCGGAGGCGACCTCGAAACCGTCCTCGCGCAGCAGCGTCTCCAGCGCGCTGGCGGCGTTGACCTCGTCGTCGATGACGATGACTCGTCCCTTGCCGTTCATGTCTCAGGGCCTCCCTGACGCGACAGGCGGTGCGCCCGCGGGCAAGCTGATCGTGAAGCGCGCGCCGCCCTCGGGCTCGTTCTCCGCGCGCAGCTCGCCGCCGTGCTCGGTGACGATCTGCTCGGCGATCGACAGGCCGAGGCCGGTGCCCTTGGGCTTGGTGGTCACGAAGAGCTGGAAGATGTCGACGCCTTCCGGCAGGCCCGGCCCCGTGTCGCGGACGACGACGGTGGCGCGCCCGTCGAGCAGCCCGTCCTCGACGGTCACGGTGCCGGCCCCGGTCAGGGCCTCGAGTGCGTTGCGGACCAGGTTGATCACGACCTGCTTGAGCTTCTCCGCGTCGACGACGAGGGTGCCGATCGGCGCCCCCAGCCGCTGACGCCGGATGGTGATGCCCGCCTCCCTGGCCTCGGGCCGCAGCAGCCGCACGACCTCGTCGAGCAGCGGCTCCATCTCCGTCGGCCGGTACTGCACGCGGTTGGCGCGGGACAGCAGCAGGAAGTCGCCGACCAGCCCGTCGAGGCGGCGGATCTCCTCGCGGATGATGCCGACCAGGTCGCGCACCTGGCTCGCCAGCGGCTCGTCCAGCCGGGCGGTCCGGCGCTCCAGGATCGAGAGCTGCAGGGCGATCGAGTTGAGCGGGTTGCGCACCTCGTGGGCGAGGCCGGAGGCGAAGGTCCCCAGCACCGCCATCTTCTCGTTCTGGATGATGCGGTTCTGGGCGCCTTTCAGCTCGTCCAGCGTGCGCCGCGTCTCCTCGAACAGGCGGGCGTTCTCGAGCGCGACGGAGGCCTGGGCGCCGAGCGCCTCGATCAGCTCCACCTCGTCGGCCTCGAACTTTCGCGGCGACTCGCAGGTGACCGCCAGCACGCCCAGCAGCCCGGTCCGCGACACGAGCGGCACGAACACGCCGGAGCGGGCGGCCCAGGTCGACATCAGCGACTGGTTGACGCGCGGGTCGTGAGCCCAGTTCTCGACCACCGCCGGCTCGCCGGTCTCCAGCACCATGACGTGCAGCGACGCGTGGATGTCGACCAGGTCGATCACCTCGCCCGCCCGCAGGCGCGGCAGGTCGGGGTCGGAGACGTAGGCCACGCTCATGCGCTCGGGTGTGGCCCCGAGCAGGATGTGGACGCGGTCGGCCTCCAGCACCTCGCGCGCGGTCTTGCCGACGGCCGCCAGCACGTCGCGCACGTCGAGCGAGCCTCCCACCGCCTTGCTGATCGCGGCCATCGCTCGCGCTTCCTGGTTGCGGCGGCGCTCGGCGGCCAGGTGGGCCGCCCGCTCCGTCGCCAGGCAGATCTGGTGGCCGAGGGTCTCGAGGAAGCGCAACTCGTCGTCGCTGAACACCTGGCCGGGGCGGGCCGCGACGTTGAGGACCCCGCGGGCCGGACCGCCGAACCGCAACGGGATGCAGGCGTGGGCCACGGGCTCCCGGAGCCCGTCGACGATCGTGGGCATGCGCGGGCACTGGAGGGTGTTGCGCGCCTGCATCCGGTGACCCGTCGCGAAGACCTCGGGGCACAGGCACTCCTCGAGGCCGCGCTCGGTGACTTCGTCGAGCCACTCCCGCGAGCAGCCGCGCTGGGCCGCCAGCCGCAGCCGCTTGTCCCCCTCGTCGCCGAGGAAGATCCAGGCCGACGTCAGGTCGAAGCGGGCGAGGATCTCGTCGAGGGCGATTTCCAGGATCTGGTGGACGTCCTCGCGACCGTGGATGCGGGAGGCCACCTCCGCCAGGACGTCCAGTTCGCGGCTCCGCTTCGCGAGAGCGTCGCGGAGGCCCTCGAGCGTCTCGGGCGCCGGATTCGTCGTGGGCATGGCCATGATCGTAGCTCGGTACTGCAAGCGCTGCGCCCGCGCCATCGGGAATCCGTCGGCGCAGTTCTTGCGTCGCGAGGTCCCGCCGCGTCGAATCTGCGCTAGGCCAGGAGGGCGATCAGCGTCAGGGCGACCATCACCAGCCCCAGCGAGATCGCGATGGCCCCGACGAAGCGGCCGAACAGGTCCAGCCGACGCTGTGGCGGCGGCACGAACGCGTGTTCCAGCCGCCCCTCGCGCACCAGCCGCTCGTACTCCGCGGGCCGCTCGTCCTGCAGCTCGTGGAGCGGGATGCGGCCGGTGAACATCACGGTGTCCATCGGGAACTTCTCGGGCCGCAGGTTGCCGTTGAAGAAGTGGATCGTGAAGATGAACACCATGGCGAGCAGCGCCTCTTCGCCGTGCACGAGCAGCGCGATCGTGAACACGTCGCCGGGCAGGAAGCGGGCGACGAACTCGGGGAACGCGAGCACCAGCCCCGAGGTGCCGATGATGCCCATGCCCCAGAAGACGGCCCAGTAGTCGAACTTTTCCCAGTAGGTGTAGCGGTCGAACTGCGGGCGCGGGCCGCGGCCCAGGAAGTACATGAAGTGGTCGTACATCTGGAACAGGTCGCGCGGCTGCGGCACCAGCGAGTCGGGGCCCCACAGCATGGTCGGCCCGCGCTTGCGGTAGAGCCGGAACACCACGCGTCCGACGTGGAACGCGAAGCAGAACAGCATCGCGAAGCCGAAGACGCGGTGGAGCGTGCCGGTGACTCCGTAACCGCCCATCAGCAGCGCCATCGTGCGCGCCCAGGGCGCGTCGGCGAAGAGCAGCGGCAGGCCGGTCAGCGACAGCCCGAGGAAGGTCGTGAACAGGATCGCGTGGGTGATGCGGTCGATCGCGGCGAAGCGCTCGACCCAGGTCTCCTCGTGGCTGGCGGTCTCCATCGGCTCCCCCTTCACGCCCGGCCTCCGTCACCCTGGTCGCCGGCGCCCTTGGACGCCTGGCGCTCCGCCTCGTGGGCCGCGCGCCGGGCGCGGCGGTCCTTCAGCGAGCGCGGCGCCCACAGCGCCGTGTGCAGCCCGAAGAAGGCGAAGGTGCCGCCCAGCAGCGCCTTCATGAAGATCGTCGCGTAGTAGAGGACCGGGTTGCGCTCGCGGTCGTGCGGGTCGGCGTGCGGATCGTAGGCCGCGAAGTTGGCGCCGGTGCCGGGGTGGCACTTCTGACAGGTCGCCACCCGGTTCTCCGCGGAGACCATCGAGGCCGGATCCTCCATGGGCCGGATCGCGTGGTTGCCGTGGCAGTCGGAGCAGGTGGCGACGCGCTCGTAACCGAGGCTCGAGACCTTGCCGTGGAACGTGTCGCGGTAGGTTTCGGCCTTCGAGGCGTGGCAGGTGCTGCACTCCTCGGTGGCTGCCACCCGCCACAGCGGCATCCCCTCGGTGCCGAGCATGCCGTGCACCGCGTGGCAGTCGGAACAGGTCGCCGCGTTGCGTCCCGAGGCGATCATCTGTGCGTGGATGCTCGTGTCCCACGTCTCCTTCACGTCCGAGTGGCAGGCGCCACAGGTGGCCGCCACCTGGTCGTGGTGCATCGGGCTCTTCGGGTCCTTCGGCGGCAGCACGTCGTGGGCGCCGTGGCAGGTGCTGCAGACCGGCGCGGACTCCCCGTACTCCGCCAGCACCTTGCCGACGTGGAAGCCGTCCTTGACGCTCTTGCCGCGGCCCGCCGGGCCCGGCGGCTGCTTGTGGCACGTCTCGCAGGTCGCAGGCACGTTCGCATGAGCGGTCCGAGACGCCGGGTCCGACGACGGCAGGATGTCGTGGGTCCCGTGGCACCCGGTGCAGGACTGCGCCTTGTGCACGGAGCCGGCGTGCTTCTCCCCGACGTCCGAGTGGCAGGTGGCGCAGTCGACTTTCGCGAGCTTCTCGGCGTGCGGCAGCTCCGCGCTCGCGAGGTCGGCGTGGCAGTCGGTGCAGGCGAGGCCGCCCTGGCCGTGGATCGAGGCCGCGAAGGCGCCTAGGTCGCGGCCCAGCGGCTTGCCGTCGGCGCGGGTCGCCTCCGGGTCGGAGTGGCAGGCGAGGCAGTCGTCGCTGGTCGGGGCAGGAGCCGGTTTCGCCTTCGCCGATGCCGCCAAGGAGGGCAGGGCGAGAAGGACCAGGGCTCCGGTCAGGGCCGTGAAGCGCGAAAAAAGCGGCATGCAGAACGCCTCCCGGCGCGAAGATTACAAGATCCGGTCCAGGTCTTCCCGAAGCGGAGCGGCGCAGCGGTTGCGGGCACGGTCCCTGCAAAAGCGAGGACGGCGGGGTCCATCCCCGGGGGAGGCGTGCGGTGGGATTGCGAGAACTGCTCGGTCGGCTGCTGTCTCCGCTGGCGGTGGTGGTGCGGGACAAGGTCGCGCTCGCCGGCGTCGTCATCACGACGAGCGCCGCGTTCACCCTGATCGGGTTCTGGGCCGTCGAACTGCTGTCCGGCCACCCGACCCATCCTTATGCCGGGATCGTGCTGTTCATGATCCTGCCCGGGATCTTCGTGGGCGGCCTGCTGCTGATCCCCGCGGGCCTGCTGCTGCGTCGCTGGCGGGAGCGCCGCGGCGCGCCGGTGGCGCCGCTCGGCCTCGACAAGGAACTGCTCAAGAACGCGGCGATGCTGGTCGGGGCCCTGACCGCGGTCAACGTGGTGCTGCTCGGCGTGGCCACCTACAAGGGCGTCGAGTACATGGACTCGACGACCTTCTGCGGCCTCGCCTGCCACCAGGTGATGAGCCCGGAGTACACGGCCTACGTCAACTCGCCGCACTCGCGGGTGGCCTGCACCCAGTGCCACATCGGGCCCGGCGCCTCGTGGTTCGTCAAGTCCAAGCTCTCGGGCGCGCGACAGGTGGTGGCCGTCACGCTCGGCACCTTCTCGCGGCCGATCCCGTCGCCGGTCCACGAGCTGCGGCCCGCGCGGGAGACCTGCGAGCAGTGCCACTGGCCGCAGAAGTTCCACGGCGACCGCCTGCAGGTGCGGACCAAGTTCGCCGACGACGAGTCGAACACGGCCAGCCACAGCATCCTGCTGATGCGCATCGGCGGCACCCAGGCCGGAGGCCAGGTCGGCATCCACGGCCGCCACTTCGACGCCAAGTCGCGGGTCCGCTACCAGACCACCGACGACCGCCGCCAGGTGATCCCGCGGGTGATCTACGTGGGAGACGACGGCAAGGAAGTCGAGTACGCGATCGACGGCGCCCCGCCGGCGACCGCCGGCGAGTGGCGCGAGATGGACTGCGTCGACTGCCACAACCGGCCGACCCACGCCTTCGACATGCCGGAGAGCGGGCTCAACCGCGCGATGCAGGCCGGGCGCATCCCGGCGGACCTGCCCTTCGTCAAGCGCGAGGCGGCGGCGGCGATCCAGGCCGACTACGCCGATCGCGACGTCGCGGCGCGCGAGATCGTCGCCCGCATCACTTCCTTCTACGAGAAGAACTACCCCGAGGTCGCGAAGGCGCGGGCGGCGGACGTCAGGAAGGCGGCCGAGGCCGCCCGCGACGTCTGGTTGCGCAACGTGTTCCCGGACATGAAGCTGGTCTGGGGCTCGCACCCGAACAACATCGGCCACGAGGACTTCCCGGGCTGCTTCCGCTGCCACGACGACCAGCACAAGGCGAAGGACGGCCGCACCATCAGCCAGGACTGCACGACGTGCCACGGCGTGCTCGCGATGGAGGAGCCCGACCCCCCGATGCTCGCCGACCTCGGCCTCAAGTAGTCTTCTACAACGCTCCGGACATGCCGTCGAGGAAGTCCTTGTTGGACTTCGTCTTGGCCAGGCGCTCCAGCATCAGCTCCATGGCCTCGATCGACGACAGCGAGTTCAGGACCTTGCGCAACACCCAGACCCGGTTCAGCTCCTCGCGGGCGAGCAGCAGTTCTTCCTTGCGGGTGCCGCTCTTGTTGATGTCGATCGCGGGGTAGATCCGGCGGTCGGCCATCTTGCGGTCGAGCACGATCTCGGCGTTGCCGGTGCCCTTGAACTCCTCGAAGATCACGTCGTCCATCCGCGACCCGGTCTCGATCAGCGCGGTGGCGATGATCGTCAGCGAGCCGCCGTGCTCGATGTTGCGTGCCGCGCCGAAGAAGCGCTTGGGCCGCTGCAGCGCCGAGGCGTCGACGCCGCCCGAGAGCACCTTGCCAGAGGCCGGCACCACCGCGTTGTGGGCCCGCGCCAGGCGGGTGATCGAGTCGAGCAGGATCACCACGTCCCGGCCGTGCTCGACGAGGCGCTTGGCCTTCTCGATCACCATGTCGGCGACCGCCACGTGGCGGGTGGCCGGCTCGTCGAACGTCGAGCTGACCACCTCGCCGTGCACGGTGCGCTGCATGTCGGTCACCTCCTCGGGCCGCTCGTCGATCAGCAGCACGATCAGGTGCACCTCGGGGTGGTTCAGGGCGATCGAGTTGGCGAGGTTCTGCAGGATCAGCGTCTTGCCCGTGCGTGGAGCGGCGACGATCAGCGCCCGCTGGCCCTTGCCGAGCGGGGTCATCATGTCGAGCACGCGGGCCGTCAGGTTGTCCTGGGCGGCCTCCAGCTTCAGCCGGCGGTTGGGGTAGAGCGGCGTCAGGTTGTCGAACAGGACCTTGTCGCGCGCGCCCTCGGGCGGCTCGAAGTTGATCGCCTCGACCTTGATCAGCGCGAAGTAGCGCTCGCCCTCGCGCGGCGGCCGCACCTGGCCGCTGATGGTGTCGCCCGTGCGCAGGAGGAATCGGCGGATCTGGGAGGGGCTCACGTAGATGTCGTCCGGCCCCGGCAGGTAGTTGGACTCCGGCGCGCGCAGGAAGCCGTAGCCCTCCGGCATCGCCTCCAGCACGCCCTCCGCGAACAGCAGCCCGCTGCGCTCGGTCTGGCGCTGCAGGATCTTGAAGATCAGGTCGTGCTTCTTGAGGCCCTGGGCGTCGGGGATGCCGAGATCCGCGCCGAGCTGGCCGAGCGCCTGGATGCCCATCTCCTTGAGGCTGCCGAGGGTGACCGGCGGCGCGTCGGGGTCGGACGGGACGGCCGCGAGCGCGGCTTCGGGATCGTCGTCGGCCGGCAGGCCGGACGGCCGCTCCGGTCCGCGCGGGCCGCGGCCGCGACCGCGGCCGCGCCGCGGGCCTCGCCGGCCCCGGCGTGGCCCGCCGGCTGCGGGTTCGCCGCCGTTCGCGGCCGCCGGGCTGGCCGCGGGCGCGGCCGTCTCGGGCGCCGGTGCCGTGGTCGGCTCGGCCACAGGCGCCTGCGCCGGAGGCGGAGGCGCGGAGGGGGACTCGGGTTCGTGGTCGCTGGCCATGTTCTGCCTGTTCGTCCTTCTTCTACTTCGTGTGCGGATGCCGGGACGTGGCGTGCCAGGCCTCGAGGCCGGCCCGGATCCGCGTCCACAGGGCGTCGAGGCCGAGGCGGGTCTCGGCGCTGGTCAGGGTGACGTCGCGGCCGTAGTGGGCGGCCAGCGCGGACTGGGAGCGCTGGGCCTGGCTGCGGGAGAGCTTGTCCGACTTGGTGGCGGCGATCGCCCACGGCAGGCCGTGGTGGTCCAGCCAGTCGGCGAGCGTCTGGTCGGCCGCCTGGGGCGGCAGCCGGCTGTCGATCAGCACGAGTGCCAGCGCCAGCGGCGCGCGTCCCTCCAGGTAGGAGACGGCGAGGCCCTCGAACGAGGCCCGCACGCCGCGCGGGGCCTTCGCGTAGCCGTAACCCGGGAGGTCGACGAGGTACATCTCGTCGCCCACCCGGAACAGGTTGACGAGCTGGGTCCGGCCCGGAGTCGACGACACCCGCGCCAGCCCCCGTTTCCCGCACAACGCGTTGAGCAGCGAGCTCTTGCCGACGTTCGAGCGGCCGAGGAAGGCAATCTCGGGCAGGCCGTCCTTCGGAAACCCCGACGGGTCGGCCGCGCTGCGCACGAAGCGGACCTCGGGCGCTCGCTTCACGGGGAGGTGCTCGCGCTCGGCACGGCGGGGAAGTGCAAGGGATCGGTCACCTGGGTACGGGTACGGGAGCGGACGGCGCCGGGCGCCGCCCGCCGTGGGCTCAGTGGGTCATGCCCCCGGGCTGCTCGCCCAGCGTCTCGGGCGCGGCGTCCGCCTCCCGCGGCGCGGCCGGCGGGAGCAGCGCGATCTTCAGGACCTCGTCGATGTGCGCGACGAGGTGCACGGTCAGCGACTCGAGGATCGGCCCCGGCACGTCGGCCAGGTCCTTCTCGTTCTCGCGCGGCAGCACGATGGTGCGGATGCCGATGCGGTGGGCGGCGAGCAGCTTCTCCTTGACGCCGCCGATCGGCAGCACGCGGCCGCGCAGCGTGATCTCGCCGGTCATCGCCACGTCGCGGCGCACGGCCGCGCCGGACAGTGCCGAGACGAGGGCCGTGCAGATCGTGATGCCGGCCGACGGCCCGTCCTTCGGGATCGCGCCCTCGGGCACGTGCACGTGCACGTCGAGCTTGCGGTTGAACGCGGGGTCGATCCGGTAGCGCACGGCGTGGGCGCGCACGAACGAAAGCGCGGCCTTCGCCGACTCCTGCATCACGTCGCCGAGCTTGCCGGTGAGCTGCAGGTGGCCCTTGCCCGGCATCAGCGTGACCTCGATCGGCAGGATCTCGCCGCCGACCTCGGTCCACGCCAGCCCGGTGGCGGCGCCGACCTCGTCGCGCTCCTCCTGGCGGTCGGCGCGGTAGCGCGGCACGCCCAGGTAGTCGGCGAGGTTCTCGGGCGTCACCTCGACGTGGAAGCCGCGGCCCTCGCTCACCACCTTGCGGGCCACCTTGCGCAGCACCGACTGCAGCTCGCGCTCGACGTTCCGCACGCCGGCCTCGCGCGTGTAGCGGCGGATGATCTCGCCGAGCGTGTCGTCGGAGATCGTCACGTTCTCCGCGGCCAGGCCGTGGGCCTTGAGCTGCTTGGGCAGCAGGTGGCGGCGCGCGATCTCGATCTTCTCGCGCTCGGTGTAGCCCGCGATGCGGATCACCTCGAGGCGGTCGTGCAGCGCCTGCGGGATCGACTGCACCACGTTGGCCGTCGCGATGAAGAACACCTGCGACAGGTCGAACTCGACGTCGAGGTAGTGGTCGGCGAAGGTCTTGTTCTGCTCGGGGTCGAGCACCTCCAGCAGCGCCGCCGAGGGGTCGCCGCGGAAGTCCATCGACATCTTCTCGACCTCGTCGAGCAGGAACACCGGGTTGCGGGTGCCGGCCTTCTTGATCATCTGGATGACCTGGCCGGGGAAGGCGCCGATGTAGGTGCGGCGGTGGCCGCGGATCTCGGCCTCGTCGCGCACGCCGCCGAGCGAGAGGCGCACGAACTTGCGGTTGGTGGCGCGGGCGATCGAGCGGGCGAGCGAGGTCTTGCCGACGCCGGGCGGGCCGACGAAGCACAGGATCGGGCCCTTCGGTTCGTCGACGAGCTGGCGCACGGCCAGGAACTCGATGATCCGCTCCTTGACCTTCTCCAGTCCGTAGTGGTCTTCCTCGAGGATCTTTTCGGCCAGCACCAGGTCCTTGCGCTCGCGGGTGCGCTTCGACCACGGCATCGCGACCAGCCAGTCGAGGTAGTTGCGCGAGACCGTGGCCTCGGCCGACATCGGCGGCATCGACTCCAGCCGCTTGAGCTCCGCCAGCGCCTTCTCGCGGGCGTCCTTCGGCATCCTGCAGGCGTCGATCTTGCGCCGCAGCTCGTCGGTCTCGGAGCCCTTCTCGTCCTTGCGACCCAGCTCCTTCTGGATCGCCTTCATCTTCTCGTTGAGGTAGTACTCCTTCTGGGCCCGCTCCATCTGCTTCTTGACGCGGCCCTGGATGCGGCGGTCGACCTGCAGCTTCTCGACCTCCGCCTCCAGCATCCGGGCGATCAGGGCGAGCCGCTCCGAGGCGGCGAAGGTCTCGAGCAGGCGCTGCTTCTCCTCGACGGCCACGGCCAGGTGGGCGGCGACGGTGTCGGCCAGCTTGCCGGGGTCCTCGACCCGCACCGCCGCCAGCATGGCGTCGTAGTGCAGGTTGTTGGAGAGCTTGACGTACTGCTCGAACAGCCCGATCACCCGCGTCTGCACGGCCTCGAGGTCGGGCTCCGGCTCGGCGGGGCGGGGGATCAGCTTGACCGAGACGCGGAAGAAGCCGCCCTCCTCGCGGAACTCGAGGGCGCGCGCCCGCTCGAGGCCCTCGACCAGCACCTTCACGTTGCCGTCGGGCAGCTTCAGGCTCTGGACGATGTTGCAGACGGTGCCGAGCGTGAAGATCTCGCCGGGCCCCGGGTTGTCGCGGGAGGCGTCGTGCTGGGCGGACAGGAAGATGCGCTTGCCCTTGCCGAGCGCGTGCTCCAGCGCCTTGATCGAGCTCTGCCGCCCGATCACGAACGGGATCATCATGTGCGGGAACACCACGACGTCCCGCAGCGGGACCATGGGCAGGGTCTCGATCAACGGTTCCTCATCGGTTTCCGGCGGCGACGCGAAGCCGCCGCGTCAGCCGGCCTTCTCGATCAGCGTGATCGGCTTCTCGCGGTTGAGGACCGTGTCGCGGGTGACCACGCACTCCTTGACCTTCTTCATCGAAGGCAGGTCGTACATCAGGTCCAGCATCAGGTCCTCGAGGATCATGCGCAGGCCGCGGGCGCCGATCTTGCGCTGGATGGCGAGGTCGGCGATCGCCGACAGCGCGTCGTCGGCGAAGCGCAGCTTCACGCCCTCGTACTCGAACATGCGCTGGTACTGCCGGGTCAGCGCGTTCTTGGGCTGGGTCAGGATGTCGACCAGCGCGGCGCGGTCGAGGTCGTGCAGGGTCGCCACCACCGGCAGCCGGCCCACGAACTCCGGGATCAGGCCGAAGCGGATCAGGTCGGTCGGCTGCACGTGCTGCAGGGCCGCCGCGCCCTTGTCGCCGACGCCGCTCTGGGCTTCCTTGGCTTCCTTGGCCTCGGTCAGGAAGCCGAGCGTCTTCTTGCCCATCCGCCGCTCGATGACCTTGTCGAGGCCGACGAAGGCGCCGCCGCAGATGAACAGGATGTTCGTGGTGTCGATCTGGTAGAACTCCTGGTGCGGGTGCTTGCGGCCGCCCTGCGGGGGCACGTTGGCGACGGTGCCCTCCAGGATCTTGAGCAGGGCCTGCTGCACGCCTTCGCCGGAGACGTCGCGGGTGATCGAGGGGTTCTCGTCCTTGCGCGAGATCTTGTCGATCTCGTCGATGTAGATGATCCCCTCCTGGCACTTCTCGATGTCGTTGCCGGCCGCCTGCAGCAGCTTGAGGATGATGTTCTCGACGTCTTCGCCGACGTAGCCGGCCTCGGTCAGCGTCGTCGCGTCGACGATCGTGAACGGCACCGAGAGCAGCCGCGCCAGGGTCTGCGCCAGCAGCGTCTTGCCGGTGCCCGTCGGGCCGATCAGCAGGATGTTCGACTTGGTCAGCTCGACGTCGTTCTTGCCGCGCTGCTTGGCGATCTCCAGCCGCTTGTAGTGGTTGTAGACCGCGACCGCCAGCTTCTTCTTGGCCAGGTCCTGGCCGATCACGTACTCGTCGAGGAACTTCTTGATCTCCTGCGGCACCGGCAGCGTCGAGCGCGGACCGCGCGGCTCGACCTTGCGGTCGTCCGCGATGATGTCGTTGCAGACGTCGACGCACTCGTCGCAGATGAAGACGGTGGGCCCGGCGATCAGCTTGCGGACGTCGTTCTGGTCCTTGTTGCAGAAGCTGCAACGCAGGATCTCGCCGTCGCCGCCGTTCTTCTTCACTGGCCCTGGCGCCCGCGCCGGCTGATCACCTGGTCGACGAGCCCGTAGGCCTTCGCCTCGTCCGCGTCCATGATGAAGTCGCGGTCGGCGTCGTGGGCCAGCTTGTCGAGCGGCTGCTTGCAGTGGTGGGCGAGGATGCCGTTGAGGCGGTCCTTCAGCCGCAGGATCTCCTTGGCCTGGATCGCGATGTCCGAGGCCTGGCCCTGGGCGCCGCCCCACGGCTGGTGGATCATGATCCGCGAGTTGGGCAGCGCAGAGCGCTTGCCGTCGGTGCCCGCGGCCAGCAGCACGGCGCCCATCGACGCGGCCTGGCCGACGCAGATGGTCTGCACGTCGGGCCGGATCAGCTGCATCGTGTCGTAGATGGCCAGCCCCGCCGTCACCGACCCGCCGGGCGAGTTGATGTAGACGTGGATGTCCTTCTCCGGGTCCTCGGCCTCGAGGAACAGGAGCTGCGCGATGATCAGGTTCGCGACGTTGTCGTCGATCGCGGTCCCGATGAAGACGATGTTGTCCTTGAGCAGCCGGGAGTAGATGTCGTAGGCGCGCTCGCCGCGGGCGGTCTGTTCGACGACCATCGGCACGAGCATCGCGGCCTCACGCAGTGGGGCGGGGCTCATTCGAAATCCAGTCTAGCATCGGCCTTGAGCAGGTCAAGGACCTTGGACTCGCGGATCCGCGCGCGCAGCGCGGAGATCTCGCCTTCCTTCTCCATCTCGGCGCGCAGCGCCTCCTTCGACTTGCGGGTGCGCTCCGACAGGCGGACGAGCTCGGCGTCGACTTCTTCGTCGGTCGCCTCGATCGACTTCGCGTGGGCCAGCGCGTCGAGCAGCAGGTCGGCGCGGGCGGCCTGCACGGCCTCGTCGCGCCGCGACTCGCGGAAGCGCTTCCAGTCCATGCCGATCTTGGTCGGGTCGACGCCCTGCAGGTAGAGGGTGCGGGCCGCGGCCTCGACGCGGGCGTCCATGTGGCGCTCGACCAGCGCCTCGGGCACGTCGAAGCTGGCGCGCTTCAGGTACTCGTCGACCAGCGCCTCGTGCAACTCGCGCTGGGCCTTGCGCTCCTCGCCCGCCAGCAGCCGGCCGCGGATCTGCTCGCGCAACTCGCCGAGGCTGTCGGCCCCGAGGTCCTTGGCGAACTCGTCGTCGACGTCGGGCAGGACCTTGAGCCGTAGCGCCTTGATCGTGAGCGTGTAGTCGAAGGTCTTGCCGGCCATCGCGGCCGAGGCGTGGTCGGCCGGGTAGGCGACGGTGAGCTGGCGGGTGTCGCCGGGGTTCGCCCCCTCGAGCGCCGCGTTCATCTCGGCGGGATTGTCCGCGTGCCCGATCTCGAGCACCGCGTTCTCCTCGCGACCACCCTTGCCCCCGTCGGCGGGCTTCCAGGTGACGTCGACCATCGCGTGGTCGCCGGGGCGCCCGGGGCGGTCCTCGACCGCCTCGAAGCGGGCGTGGCGCTCGCGCTGGCCCTCGATCTCCGCGTCGATCGCCTCCTCGGCGACGGCCGCCTTGCGCGCCTTGACCTGCAGGCCCTTGTGGTCGGGCGGATCGATCTGGGGGAAGGTCTCGAACACCGCGCGGAAGCTCATCGGCTGGTGCTCGTCGATCTTCAGGTCGACGACCTTCGGCGCCGCCACCGGCTTCAGGCCGCGGCCCTCGAGCTCCTGGAAGACGTGGCGATTGACGAGCGCCTCGGCCGCGTCCTGCAGCAGGGCGTCCTTGAAGCGCTTGCGCACGACGTCCGGCGGGATCTTGCCCGCGCGGAAGCCCGGCAGCTTCACCTTCTTCGCGTACTCGCGGGCGCGGCCCGCGAGCTCCTTCTCGACGAGCTCGGCGTCGATCTCGAAGGCGAGCGCCTTGCGGATCGCGGTTTCCTCGATGTAGTCGACTTTCAATGCCTTCCCCTGACGGTTCTCGGACCGGTTCGCTCGAACCACGCGCGAACGCCGGCCGGACTTGCGAGAATACCACGCGCCCCCGGCGTGGCCCTGTCCGGGCCGGGCCGCGGGGCGTCCATGCGGGAGTGGCGGAACGGCAGACGCGCACGGCTTAGAACCGTGTGCCGCAAGGCGTGGGGGTTCGACTCCCCCCTCCCGCACCAGGACGGCGAAGCCGTCCTGATGCCCCGCCCGTGAACCAGTCCCGCCCGTGAACCGGCCCCGACCGCCGCAAAGTCGCCGCGCAGACCTGGTCCGAAACGAAATCGCTGCGCACCCCCGGGTTGGCAGGGGGCTTGCTAAGGGATCCGTCGGCTACTGATTACGGAGGAAGCCCCCCATGGCCATGCAGATCATCGACGGTTGTATCGCCTGCGCCGCCTGCGAGCCCGAGTGCCCGAACCAGGCGATCTCCGCCGGCGACCCCCTGTTCCTCATCGACGCGGCCCGCTGCACCGAGTGCGTCGGCGCGCACGACACCCCGAAGTGCATCGACGTGTGCCCGATCGACGGCTGCATCGTCGTGGATGCGGCGCTCGCGGAGTCCCGCGAGATGCTCGAGCAGAAGTACCAGGCGCTCCACGCCTAGCCTTCATCCGTCCGTCACCTCGTGATCCCGGGCGCCGGCCTGGGATCAGCGCCTGCGCGGCGCCGCTCTGGGAGGCACCGCGCAGGCCTTTTTCGGCGGTCTCGATGAAATCCGATTCCAACTTCGCGGGCCGGGGGGCACGCGCGGGAGGGCGCGGACGAGTCGGGACCGCCGAGCCTATTTCGCGAGGCCGTGGCCGCGCTGGAACAGGCCGGGGAGCGTGACGGGGAGCCGGCCGCGGAAGGGGATCTCGCCGAACAGCGCCTTGCCGACCGCCCGGATCGCGAAGCCCGAGTGCCCGTAGGCGGCGACGTAGGCCGGGGCCGCGGGGGCCTGCAGCAGCAGGTACGGGCTCGCGTAGCTGACGACGACGACGGGGCGACCCGAGGCGCACAGCTCCTGGAGGAAGGCGGACAGGTCCTCGGGCAGCGCGGCGCTGCCCTTGAACGCGCGCACCCGCGCGAAGGCGGAGACGACGACGACGCGCGCCTCGCGCGCCGCGGCCAGCACCCGCGCGCGGTCCTCGGCCCCGGTCCGCGGTTCGACCGTGAACGACGTCGTCTCCGGGACGCGGCGCCGCACTTCGGACTCGAAGCTCGCGTCGAGCCGCTCGTAGAGCGGATCTCCCGCGAGCGTCACGTGCACGAGCCCCGGCCCCGGGGCGAGCGGCAGCGCGCCCGCGTCGTCCTTGACGAGCGTCAGCGAGCGGTCGGCGAGCTCCTGCATGCGCGCCAGGTCGTCGGGGTGGGCGACGTCGGTCCACACCCGGGCCGGGTCGCTCTCCCGCGTGCGATCGAGCCCCGCCAGGCGCTTGGTCTCGAGCAGCCGCCGCACGGCGTCGTCGAGCCGCGCCTGCGGCAGCCGGCGCTCCTTCACCGCGGCGACGATCGCCGCCTTCGCCTCCTCGGGCGCCGGGCTCATCAGCACCACGTCGTTGCCGGCGGCCAGCGAGCGCACCGCCGCTTCGCCGGGCGCGAAGCCGCCCGTGACCCCGCCCATGTCCATCGCGTCGGAGACGACCAGGCCGCGGAAACCCAGCTCGCCACGGAGCACGCCGCCCATGATCGGTGCCGACAGGGTGGCGGGCAGTCCGGAAGGGTCCAGCGCGGGCACGGCCAGGTGGCCGATCATCACGGCCTCGACCCCGGCGGCGACCTGGGCCCGGAACGGCGGCAGCTCGACCGCGTCCAGCCGCGCGCGGTCCGCGGCGATCGTCGCCAGCACGAGGTGCGAGTCGAGCCCGGTGTCGCCGTGGCCGGGGAAGTGCTTCGCCGTCGTCAGCAGGCCCGCCTCGCGCGCCCCGCGCGTCCACGCCGCCGCCAGGCGCGCGACCTCCGCCGGGTCCTCGCCGAACGAGCGCAGCGCGATGATCGGGTTGTCGGGGTTGTTGTTGACGTCGGCCACCGGCGCGAACGCCATGTGGATGCCGAGCGCCCGCGCCTCGCGGGCCGTGGCCCGCGCGTGGGTGCGCGCGAGCTCCTCGTCGCCGGTGGCGCCGATCGCCATCGCGTAGGGCATGAACGTTCCGCCGTGCAGGATGTGGACGCCCGTGCCCCACTCGAAGTCCGCGGCGATCAGCAGCGGCACCTTCGCCGCGCGCTGCAGGCGGTTGAGCGTCTCGACGGTCTCCAGCGGGTCGCCGCGCGAGACGATGAAGCCGCCGGCGCCCAGCTCGCGCACGAGCGACTCCAGCCGCCGCGCCTCGGCGCTGGCCAGGTTCGCGTGGTGGGCGCGGATCACCGGCATCAGCACCTGGCCGGCCTTCTCCTCGAGGCTCAGCGAGGCGAGCGTCTGCTCGACCCAGTCGGCGCCCGCCGCTGTCGACGCGTTGACCGCCGGCGCGTTCGCCCGGGGCGGAACGGCCGCCGGGCCTCCCGAGCGAGTCGCGCAGCCGGAGGCCACGGCGGCCGCCAGCAGCAACGCGGTCGCGCGCGACGCGGCGCTCACCGGATGTGCAGGCGCGTCTTGACGACCCGCCTGCGCCGCCGCTCGCAGCGGTACCACGAGGAGACGTCGTTGATCGAGACCCAGCGCCGCTCCTCCTTGCGGTAGTGCCAGTCCTTCTCGACCTGGAACAGCACCTGCAGCCCCGGCCCCTCCACGATGTTGGTGATCTCGTTGTCGTGGTGGTTCTCTTCGTCGAAGTCCGTGATCGCGCGCTGCCCCATCTCGGCGTAGAGGCCGGTCAGCTCGGACAGCGCCTCGTCCACGTCCGGCGGGATGGCCTCGACCCGCAGCCCCAGCGCCTTCGCCTCGCGGCTGGTGATCGGGTACTGGTGGGCGGGGTAGGAGGAGTTGAGCGCCCGCGCGATGCGCTCGGCCTTGCGCGCGTCCTTCATGTGGTAGGCGAGGATCTCGCGGCACAGCTTGAGCGACAGGCTGCTGGCGCGGTCCAGGGCGCCGACCACCAGCGGGTGCAGGTACTTGTAGAGCTCCTGGTACGGGTTGACCTCGTCCTTGTCCCTGCCGACCGACTCCTTCCAGAGCCGGATCACGCGGTCGACCTCGTCGTTGCTGACCGGCACCAGGTTGTTGGTGTGGTCGACGGGGGAGAGGTCGTGCTCGAGCGAGGTGTCGACCGCCGTCAGGTACGAAAGCGGCCCCATCCGTATGACGTCGGCGCCCAGCGCCAGCATCGTCGCGGCCGAGGCGCAGTTCTGCGGCGCCAGCACGGTCAGCCGCGACGTGTAGCGGCGCAGCAGGTGGACCAGCCGCAGCGCGGCCATGCCGCTGCCGCCGTCGGACTTGACCAGCAGCGAGATGTGCTTCTGCGGCCCGACCCGGGCCAGCACGTCGTGCAGCGCGTTGACGTCGTTGTCGCAGACGGAGCCGGACGGGGACTGCCAGTAGGTGAGCACGCAGCCGTCGACGCGCTGCGCGACGCGGGCCAGCGCCTTCTGGGTGCGCTCGAAGAGCAGGGGCGGGGTCTTGATCCGGGGACGGCGGGCGCGGGGCATCGGCCTCCTGTGGCTACTGCTGCTCGAAGCGGAGCACCTGGTTGCCGATGCCGATGCGGTCGCCGGAGCGGAGCGCGCGCGCACCGTCGATCTGCTCGTCGTTGACGAAGGTGCCGTTGTTGGAGCCGAGGTCGCGGATCACGTAGCCGCCGGCCTCGAGCGCGACCTTCGCGTGCTGGCGCGACACGTCGGCCTCCTCGATCACGATGTCGTTCTGGCGGGTGCGGCCGATGCTGGCCACCGGCCCGATGGCGTAGACCTGTTCGCCGCCGTCGGGCCGCACCAGCACTAGCCGCGCCCACTTGACGAGCTGGGTGCCTTCGCCCGGGTCGGCCGGCGCGACCGGCGGCGGCGGTGGCGGCGGGGTCAGCACGACGGTGGCGTCGGTGCCCGCGGGGGCCTTCGGCTTGGGCGGCGGCGGGGGCGGCGGTGGCGCGGGCATCGGCCGGCGGGCCGCCGCGGCCGCGGCCATCGCAGCGACCGGCGGCAGGGGCGGCAGCATCTCCGTGACCGGCGTGTCCGCGATCGTCGCCTCGGCGGCGTCGGGTTCGGGGAGGACCGGCACCTGCTCCGTGATCGGCGGCGGGGGGGGAGGCGCCGCCGCGCGGGGCGCGGCCACCACGACCGGTGGCGGAGGCGGCGGCGTGGGGGCGGGCGCCGCGGTCGGCGCGGGTGCCGGCGGGACCGGGGCCGGCGGCTCGACCGCCGCAGCGGGCTCCTCGCCGGCGGGCAGCACGCCCGCGAACAGCTCGCGCAGCTTCTCCGCGTCCGCGAAGTCGGTGGCGCAGCCCTCCACGGTCTTCGCGACCTCGTCGCGCCGCTCGGCGTAGGGCTTCTCGTCCAGCTCGCCGAGAGTGTGGCGGAACTCCAGTTCCTCCTGGTCGAGCCGGGCCTGCGCGAGGGCGGCCTGCAGCGTCGCGTGCAGCGTCATCAGGCGCGCCAGCTCGGCACGCGCCTTCTCGCGCAACGGCCGCGCCTCGGCCTCGAGTTCGGCCAGTCGCTTCGCGTAGTCGCCGGTCACCCGGGCGTAGATCTCCGGTGAAACCGCGGCCTTGCGCTCCTCGGCGCGGGCGACGAGTTCCTCGAGCCGGGTGCGGGTCTCCTTCAGCGCCTGCAGGGCCTCCACCGACGTGGTGTCGACCTGGCGCAGCTCTTCGATCATGGGGCCTCCGCCAGTGCCGATAGTGGATCCGCGTCGCGTGCCCGTCAATGCGCGGGCTCAGAACAGCGGACGGGACACCTCCGGCCCGTCGTTGCGGACGTCGTTGACGAGCAGCGAGACGGGGTGCGCCACGAGCGCGTCGTCCGGCGCGGGCCGCAGCAGGCCGGCCAGCACCTCGGCCGGCGTGCGCGGGTCGAGCCAGGTCTCGATCCGGGCGGTCGGCAGCAGGGCCGGCATCCGGTCGTGGATGCGCGCGACCGTCGCACTGGGAGCCGTGGTCAGGATCACGAAAGCGCCGCCGCTCGCGGTGTGCTCCCACAACCCCGCGAGCGCGAGCGGGCCGCCTGCCTTCCCGTGCAGGAAGTACGGCTGGCGCTTCCGGACGCCGGGCAGCGCGCGCCACTCGAAGAAGCCGTCCGCGGGCACCAGGCAGCGGCGGGCCCGGAACGCGGCGCGGAACGCCGGCAGCTCGGCCGCCGTCTCCGAGCGGGCGTTGATCAGCAGCGGCCCGCCGCCCGGGTTCCAGCCGAAGCGCAGCAGCTCGAGCCGGCGGCGGCCGCCCTCGGCGCGCACGACCGGCAACGCCTGGGTCGGGGCCGCGTTGTGGCGGGGCGCCAGCTCGGGGACGTCGTCGAGGCCGAACGCCTCGGCCAGCACTTCGCCCGGCGTGGTGATCGAATAGCGGCCGCACATGCCGCGGCAAGCGTACCCGGAATGGACTGCCGCGTTCGCCCGTACCGGCTTCGAGCGGGTGCCCCGCTCGGAAAGGTGGTTCCGATGCCTCGCGTGATCCGCGTCACCCTGCTGGTCCTGGCGGTCGCCGTGCTGCTCCCCGCGCGCCCGCCGCTCGCCGCCCACGAGGAGCCGCTGCCCGACGCGGCTCGCGTCGCCCGCGCGTTCCAGGCGGAGGGGCTCGGCCTCAACACGGCGGAGGCGCAAGGCATCCTGCGCGACGTGCACCTCGCGCTGCGCGAGGCCCGCGCCCACGGGATCGGCAACTCCAAGGTCGACTTCGCGGCGGTTCAGATCGCCTCCGACCTCGGGCTCCCGCTCGGCCCCGGCTCGGACACGAAGCGCCGCGTGCTGGCGGCGCTCGCCGCCCTGCTCGGCGAGCGCGGCCACGCGCCGCAACCGCTGCCGGCGCCGGCGTGGGGCGAGTACTTCGACTCGGCGGTGGGCCTGTGGAACCGCCCCGACTTCATGCGGCTCGTCAGCGCCCGCGGCTTCCACCCGGTGAAGATCTCGTGGGAGGACATCGGCCGCCACGAGGGCAGCGTGTGGGGCGACCGCATCTCCGACGTCGGGATCTGGGTCCGCCGCGACGAGGCCGATCCCGGCTCGGCGCAGCTCGCGCTCTCCGTGCGCCGCGACTCCAACTTCCGCGACAAGGTCCTGATGGTCCCGGCCGAGCGCATCAAGGTGCACCAGCGCCGCGGCGACCGCACGATCGAGAAGACGCTGCCGGAGCGGCTGCGCGAGCTGGGCGTCGCCTCGCCTGCCCGCGACCGCAACGTGATCGTCTCCAACCAGTTCGCGATCGTGCCCGTGCCCTCGCGGGCGATGCGCGGCGCGTGGCGCGAGGAGACGGGCGCGCCGCCGCGCGCGGCGTTCACCTTCAGCATCTTCCCCTACGGCTCGACCAACCTGGTGATCACCGACGTGATCGAGGGCAGCCACGAGGCGATCGTCGGCCCGGGCCAGCACCAGCTCCTGTTCGCGAACGTCGACGGCCGCCGCGCGCCGTTCACGGCCAGCCGTGCCGAAGACCGGCAGGACCTGCTGCGGCTCGAGCGCGAGCTGAAAGCGCAGGGGATGGACGTCGACGTCCAGCGCTACTACCTGATCCAGGTCCCGCTGCGCCGCGGCGTGCCGGGCCTGCAGCTCTCGAACATGGGCACGCCGCCGCTGCGCCGCGCGTTCGCCGACGCCGTCTACCCGGCGGCTCCGGGCATGACCCTCGAAGGAGGGGTCGCCGCGCAGTCGGCGCCGGCTGCCGGCGCGACAATGGAGAAGTCGCAGCCGGCCGAGAACGAGCGGGCGGAGCGCCGCCGCGAGCCCGGGCTGGCCCGGGTCGCCATCGGCACCGGCGAGACCGAGGGCCCCTACTTCGCCGGCGCGGGCTTCCGCGGCGCGCGGGCGGACGAGCCGGTGCGGGTGACCGTCGTCTACTTCGTGACCCCGGTCGGCCCGGTGACCGCGAAGGACATGGACACCTTCGCCCGTGCGTTCGAGCAGTGGGACGGACAGGCGATCTGGGGCGGCAGCTTCGTCGTCAAGGAGTGAGTCAGGCGACCACCGCTCCGTGCTCCGCGAGCACCGCGCGCAGCACGGAGCGGTGGCAGCGCGCCTCGTCGGCGCAGTAGCAGCCGACGGCGAGCGCGCTGTCGCGGGAGAGGGCGGCCAGCAGCGCCAGCAGCCGCGCCGCCTCGGGCCGCTTCAGCTCCGCGCGGTAGCGGCGGACGAACGCGGCCCACGCGCGGGCGTCGGTCGCGCGCTGCGCCGCCTGGACCAGGGGCTCCGAGGGGGCCAGGTCGGGCAGCCACACGTCGTAGAAGTCGCGCCGCGCGAACTCCGCCTTCGGCACCCCGCGCGGCGGCCGTCGCACGGTGCCGATCCGCAGCCCCTCGCCCGCAGCCCGCGGGCTGCCCAGTCGCACGATCCGGATCGCCATCCCCGATCACCTCGTGCCCGACGATAACGCGCGGCGCTTCAGTCGTTGCGCAGGGCCTGGATCGGGTCGACGGCGCTGGCGCGGCGGGCGGGCACGGCGCCCGCGAGCAGGGCGATCGCGAACAGCCCCACGCCCGCCGCCGCCAGCGTCGCCGGGTCGCCGGGCGACAGGCCGAAGAGCTGCGATCGGGCGGCGTGGGCCAGGGCCACGGTCGCCGGCAGGCCGACGGCCACGCCGAGGGAGGCGAGCAGCGCGACCTCGCGCAGCACCAGCCTGGCGACCTGGCCGCCGGAGGCGCCGACGGCGATGCGCACGCCGATCTCGCGGGTGCGGCGGGCCACGACGTACGACATGACGCCGTACAGGCCGAGCCCCGCCAGCAGCGTGGCCAGCGCCCCGAAGGCGGCGGCCAGCGCGGCCACCATGCGCTCGGTGAAGACCGACTCGCCGAGCTGGGCTTCCAGCGTCTTCAACTGGTAGACGGGCAGGTTGGGATCGAGCCGGCGCACCGTCTCCCGCGCGCGGGTCGCCGCCAGCGCCGGGTCCGCCGCCCGCACGTAGACCACCATCTCGCCGAGCTCCGGCTCGCGGAAGCCGAGCTGGGCGTCGGGGATGTAGACGGTGCGCGACGGCTCGCCGCGCAGGTCGACCGCGCGGGCGTCGCGCACCAGGCCGACGATCTCGATCGTGGTCGGGTCGGCGCCTCCGAAACCGAAGCGGCGGCCGATCGGGTTCTCGCCGCCGAAGAAGTAGCGGGCGAAGGACTCGTCGACCACCGCGACGCGCGGCGCGGCCCAGCCGTCGCGATCGTCGAACTCGCGGCCCGCCAGCAGCGGCTGGCCGAGCGTCGCGAAGAAGGCCGGCCCGATCGCGTCGAGCCGCGGGTTCATGTTCTCGCCTTCTTTCGGGACGTAGCCGTCGACCCGCACGGTGGAGAACCACTCGTTGCCGGTCAGCAGGCCGGAGCTCGAGGCCGACACCGCGCTGACGCCCGGCTCGGCCAGCAGCGCCTCGCGCAGCGTGCGGAAGAACTGGATCGCGCGAAGGCCCTGGTGGCCGCCGAGCGTGGGGTCGACGTTGAACGCGATCACGCCTTCCGTGCGGTAGCCCGGGTCCTGGGCGATCACGTTGGTCAGGCTGCGCACGAACAGGGCCGCGCCGGCGACCAGCGTCAGCGACAGCGCCACCTGGGCCGCGACCAGCGCCTTGCGCAGGCGCACCGAGCCGCCGCCGACGACCGCGCCCGTCTCCTGCTTGAGGGTGGCGGCGAGGTCGGGCCGGGTCGCCTGCCAGGCCGGCATCAGCCCGAACAGCAGGCCCGTCAGCAGCGACAGGCCGAGCGCGAAGCCGACGACGCGGGCGTCGGGCGTCGCGACCAGCGCCCGCGCCGCCTGCTCCCCGGGCAGCGCGGCCAGCAGCGCCTCGCCCGTCCAGCCGGCCAGCACCAGGCCGAGGGCGCCCCCCGCCGCTGCCAGCAACGCGCTCTCCACGAGGAGCTGACGGGCGAGATGGCGGCGGCCCGCGCCCAGCGCCAGCCGGATCGCGACCTCGCGGCCGCGGGCCGCGCCCCGCGCCAGCAGCAGGTTGGCGACGTTGGCGCAGGCGATCAGCAGCACCAGCGCCACCATCCCCATCAGCACCAGCAGCGGGGTGCCGAACTGGGCGCGCAGCCCGGAGAGGCCCTGGGCGCCGGGGCGGAGCTGGAAGCGCTTGGCGAGGAAGCGGGTGCGGAAGCGCTCGGGGGCGTCCGGGTAGAGCTTCACGTCCTCGGCGACGATCGCGGCCGAGAGCACGTCGAGCCCTGCCTGCGCGCGCTCGGCCGTCAGCCCGGGCTTCAGGCGGGCGAACACGTTGACGAAGCGGGTGCGCCGGTCGTCGAGGCCGTCCCAGGTCGGCGTGACCATCGCCTTCATCGCGAGCGGCACGAACACGTCGGCGGCCGCTCCCACGCTGAGCCCGCCGAAGCCCGCGGGCGCCACGCCCAGCACGGTCATCGGCTGGCCGTTGACGCGCACCGTGGCTCCGACCACGGCCGGGTCCGCGCCGAAGCGGCGCCGCCAGTAGCCGTGGCCGAGCACGACGACCGGGTGGGCGCCCGGGGTCTCGTCGTCGGCGAGCGTGAACAGCCGGCCCAGCACCGGGGCCAGCCCCAGCACCTCGAAGTAGTTGCCCGAGACGAGCTCGACGCGGCCCATCTCCGTGGCGTCGCCCCAGCCCACGCTGGCGGTCGTCTCGTGCCGCGCCAGCATCCCCGAGAACACCTCGTTCTTCTCGCGCAGCTCGCGGTACAGCGGGTGCGACATCATGTCGTCGCCGTAGGTGCGGCCCATGAACGGGCCCGGGTCGCGCACCAGCACGAGTTCCTGCGGCGCGCGCACCGGCAGCGGGCGCAGCAGGAGCTGGTCCAGCAGGTTGAAGATCGCGGTGTTGGCGCCGATGCCGAGGGCGAGGGTCAGCACGACGACCGCGGCGAAACCGCGGGCCTTGCCGAGCGAGCGCAGCGCGAACTTCAGGTCCTGTCTCAGGGCGTCCATCGAGCGTGGCCTCCGACCGAATCGGATAGCGAGCCGCATGCCAGACGAGAAGGCACGAGCCGTCAACAGCTTGCGCGAGAAGCGCGAGGGCGGCGACGTCCGCGCCCGACACGTCCGCGTCCCGATATCGGACGGGCTGGCGGTTTGACGCCGGGCCCGCCGTTGTCGAGGATGCGGCGTGTGAAGGGGTGCCCATGCGCCAGTCGAAGTCGAAAGCTCTCGTCGTCGTCCTCGCCCTGGCAGCGCTGCCGGTGACCGCCCAGACCCGGCCGCAGTACCCGGAGTCGCGGCGGCTCGACCTGGTGGAGACGTTCCACGGCGTGCCGGTCGCCGACCCGTACCGCTGGCTCGAGGACGTCGACTCGGCGGAGACCGCGGTGTGGGTCGAAGCCCAGAACCGCGTCACGTTCGGCATCCTGGAGAGGATCCCGGCGCGGGCGGCGCTGCGCGAGCGGCTGACGAAGCTGTGGAACTACGAGCGCTTCGGCGTGCCGCAGAAGGAAGGCGGCCGCTACTTCTTCACCCGCAACGACGGGCTGCAGAACCAGGCCGTGCTGCTGGTCGCCGACGCGCTCGCGGCCGAGCCGCGGGTGCTGCTCGACCCCAACACGCTGCGCGAGGACGGCACGGTCGCGCTGGCCGCGTACTCGCCGAGCCCCGACGGCAAGCGGCTCGCTTACGCGCTGGCCGAGGGCGGCTCCGACTGGAACACCTGGAAGGTGCGCGACGTGGCCACGGGCCAGGACCTCTCCGACGAGCTGAAGTGGGTCAAGTTCTCCGACGCGGCGTGGACGAAGGACGGCAGCGGATTCTTCTATTCGCGCTTCGCGGCCCCGAAGGAGGGCGAGGACCTCAAGGGCGCCAACAAGAACCAGACCGTGTGGTACCACGAGGTCGGCACCCCGCAGTCGGCGGACAAGCTCGTCTACGAGCGCCCCGACAAGCCGGAGTGGTACCTCTTCGCGCAGACCAGCGACGACGGCCGCTGGCTGGTGATCACCGCCTTCGAGGCCTCGTCCGACCAGCAGGCGCTGTTCGTCAAGGATCTCGCGACGCCCGGCAGCTCGGTGCGCGCGCTGGCCGACGCGATGGACGCCCGCTACACCTGGGTCGACGTCAGCGACACCACCTTCCTGGTCCGCACCGACAAGGGCGCGCCCAACGGGCGGCTGGTCGCGATCGACGCGGCGCGGCCGTGGCCGGACCAGTGGAAGGAGATCGTGCCCGAGGCCAGGGAGGCGCTGCAGGAGGCGAGCGTCGTCGGCGAGACGCTGTTCGCCCACTACCTGCAGGACGCGCGCAGCGTGATCCGTCGATTCGACCTGGCCGGAAAGCCGAAGGGCGAGGTCGCGCTGCCGGGACTCGGCACGGTGGGCGGCTTCGGCGGGCGCCGCGGCGACTCCGAGACCTTCTTCGCCTTCACCGGCTTCACGTCGCCGACGGCGATCTGGCGGCACGACGCGGCGGCGAACCGCAGCGAGCCGTTCCGCACGCCGAAGGTGGATTTCGACCCGGCGGCCTACGAGACGAAGCAGGTCTTCTACGCGAGCAAGGACGGCACCAGGGTGCCGATGTTCGTGGTCCACAAGAAGGGGCTGGCGCTGGACGGGAACAACCCGGCGATCCTGTACGGCTACGGCGGCTTCAGCGTGCCGCTCACGCCGGCCTTCAGCGTGCCGCTCGTCGCCTGGCTCGAGCGCGGCGGCGTCTACGCGAGCGCCAACCTGCGCGGCGGCAGCGAGTACGGCGAGGCGTGGCACGAGGCCGGCACGAAGCACCGCAAGCAGAACGTGTTCGACGACTTCGTGGCGGCCGGCGAGTGGCTCGTCGCCAACCGCTACACGAGCCCGAAGAAGCTGGCGGCGATGGGCGGCTCCAACGGCGGGCTGCTGGTCGGCGCCGTGGTCAACCAGCGGCCGGACCTGTGGGGCGCGGCGCTGCCCGCGGTCGGCGTGATGGACATGCTGCGCTTCCACAAGTTCACGGTCGGCTGGGGCTGGGTGGGCGACTACGGCACGCCCGAGAACCCGGACGACTTCGAGGCGCTGCGGGCCTACTCGCCGTACCACAACCTGAAGCCGGGCACCTGCTACCCGCCGACGCTGGTCACCACCGCCGACCACGACGACCGCGTGTTCCCGGCCCACTCGTTCAAGTACGCGGCCGCGCTGCAGCACGCCCAGGGCTGCGCGAACCCCGCGCTGATCCGGGTCGAGACGCGGGCGGGGCACGGCGCCGGCAAGCCGGTCTCGAAGGCGATCGAGGAGGCGGCCGACGAGTGGGCCTTCCTCCACCTCGCCCTCGGAATGGAAGGCGGGCGCTAGTTCAGAGGCGGATCACGCCGATGCGCAGCGCGAACTTGACGAGCTCGGTGCGCGAGTGGAGGCCGAGCTTCTGCATCAGGTGCTCGCGGTGCGACATCGCGGTCTTGACGCTGATGCCGAGCTCCTCCGCGACTTCCTTGTTGGCCCGGCCCTCGGCGACCAGCCGCAGCACCTGCTTCTCGCGGTCGGTCAGCCGGTCGTAGTCCGAGGCGCCTGCGTCTTCGCTGCGCTCGGGTTCCATCGCGGCGCGCGCCACGGCCGGGTCCAGCACCAGCCCGCCGGTGTGGACGGCGCGGATGGCCGACACCAGCTCGGCGCCGGCCGCCTTCTTCAGGACGTAGCCGGCGGCGCCGGCCTGCAGCGCGCGGGCGACGTACTCGCGGTCCTCGTGCTGCGAGAGGAACAGGACCCGGGTGTCGGGGCACTCGCGGCGCAGCACCAGCGCCGCCTCCAGGCCGCCGAGCCCCGGCATGTTGACGTCGAGCAGCACGACGTCGGGCCGCAGCGCCTGGCAGCGCGCGATCGCCTCGGTGCCGTCCGCGGCCTCGCCGACCACCTCGACGTCCTGGGCCGTCGACAGCAGCGCCCGCACGCCGTCGCGCAGGATGGCGTGGTCGTCGGCGATCACGACGCGGATGCGGCTCATGGCGTGGCGGCCTCGGGCAGCGGGACCTCGACCAGCACGCGGGTGCCGGCGCCGGGGCTGGAGTCGATCGTCGCACGGCCGCCGAGCAGTTCCGCGCGCTCGCGCAGGCCGAGCAGGCCGAGGCCACGCCCGTCGGGCCCCGGCTTCTCGATCGAGGCCGGGTCGAAGCCTTCGCCGTCGTCCTCGATCTCCAGCCGCAGCCGGCCGTCCTCGGGGCCGACCTGGATCAGCACCGACTCCGCGCGCGAGTGGCGGGCCACGTTGGACAGCGCCTCCTGGGCGATGCGGAACACCGCGCTCTCGGTCTCCGGCGGCAGCCGCGTGGCGAGTTCCTCGATCTCGCAGCGGACCGCGATCCCGCGCGCCTGCAGGAAGCGCTCGGCGTGGCCGCGGATGGCGGCGGCCAGCCCCAGGTCGTCGAGCGCCGCCGGGCGCAGGTCGAACATCGCGTCGCGCAGCCCGTCGAGTGCGTGCTCGGCGAGCTGGCGCGCTTCCTTCGGCACTCCGCCCGGGGCGCGGTCGAGCGCCATCACCAGCGCGACCAGCGACTGCGTCGCGTCGTCGTGCAGCTCGCGGGCGATGCGCCGGCGCTCGTCCTCCTGGGCGCCGATCACCCGCTGCAGGATGCGGCGGCGCCACTCGTCGCGCTCGCGCAGCTTCTCGTAGAGGTCGCGGATCTCGGTCGTGCGCTCGTCGACCCGCGCCTCGAGCGAGGCGTTGGTGCGGCGGACGTCGTCGAACGCGGCCTGCAGCGCACCGCGCATCGCCTCCAGCGCGCGGCCGAGCCGGCCGACCTCGTCGGCGCCGACGTAGGGGACGGGACGGGCGATCTCGCCGGACGCGATGTGGTTCGCGGCGGTGGCCAGGCGAGCCAGCGGCTCGGTGATCGAGCGCGACGTGCCCCAGGCCAGCAGCAGGGCGCCGCCGAGCAGGAGCGGCACCACGGCCAGCAACCGACGCCGCGCGCGCCCCGCGGCGCCGACGGCTGCGTCGCGGAGCTGCCGCACCTCCACGACGAGGCTGGGGGCCGTGCGCAGCGGCCCGCGGCCGACGATCACCTCGGCGTGGCGGGGCAAGGCAGGACCGCGGCGCGAGAAGGGCCGGCCGTCGGCGGCCAGCAGCGCGGCCGAGAGCTGCGGCCACGCGTGCGACGGCTCCAGGCGCGAGCTCCAGGTGGCGTTCGCGGGATCGATCGCGGCCACGGCCCAGGCGGCGGCCTGGCCGCGCCAGTCGGCGAGCGGCACGACCAGCAGCAGGCGGACGCCACGAGGCCCGGCCAGCGGCCCCAGGATCGTGGGGCGGGCCAGCGCGGCGAGCGGTCCGGGATCAGGCAGCGAGGGCGAGCTCGCGGGCTCGCGAGCCAGCGACGCCCCGTCGCTGCCCAGCAGCGAGACGCTCTCGAGGTCCCGCGAGTGCAGCCAGGCGAGGTGGGCGGCGTGGCGCTCGGCCTCGCCGACACCATCGGCGAGATCGAAGCCGGGGGCCTGGACCATGCCCGCCAGCTCCGCCAGCCGCGTCTGCAGCGCCGCGTCGAGGCGCGCCGCCAGGCTCTGCGCCAGCCCTGTGCGGGCCTCGACCACGCCGGCCTCGAGCTCCGCGATCGCCGGCAGCAGCAGCGCGGCGCACAGCGCCAGCGGCACGGCCGCGGCGAGCCCGGCCAGCAGCGCCAGCCGCCGCGGGAGCCGGTGCTGGCTCCAGGCGTCGCGCAGCGGCGGCGCGGTCACGGCCCGGCTAGGTCCCGGGGGCGGGCGCCGGCGGCTCGGCGGCAGGCGTCGCTGGCGTGGGCGCCGCCGAGGCGGCGGCGGCCGTGGCCTCCTCGGGGAACAGCCGCTCGAACTCGCGCGGGTGTTCCTTCTGGAGGTGGTGCTTGCTGATCCTGCCCGTGAAGATCGTCTTGTTGAACGGGAAGATGTCGGGCGCGAAGTGGGCGTTGTAGACGTGCCAGGTGATCACCACCAGGAACGCCATCAGCCCCTCGTTGCTGTGCGCGATCTTCGCCGTCGGGATCAGCTCGCCGGGCAGGTAGCGGGCCACGACCATCGGGTAGAGCAGCACGAGGCCGCTGCCCACCATGATCATGTTGCCGAACACCAGGCCCCAGTACTCGAACTTCTCGCGGTAGTCGAAGCGGTCGAAGCGGGCCGGCGTGTCCTCCAGCCGCAGGTAGTAGCGGAGCTGGTGGATCGCGTCCTTGAAGTCCTGGCGCTCGGGCACCATCGACAGCCGCGCCTTCCGCACCACCACCTCGAGCAGCACGAAGAAGAAGTGGAAGATCGTCGCGAACAGCAGGCAGTAGCCCGCGACGCGGTGGACCCAGCGCATCTGCGGCACTCCGCCGAACAGGCCGACCACGGCCGAAGCCCAGCCGCTGTCGTAGAACTTCTGCGGAAAACCGGTCAGCGCCAGGATCACGAACAGCGACATCACGACGAAGTGCTCGACGCGCTGCCGCGTGGAGAAGCGGACGACGTACTCGTGGGCGCTCATCGGTTCACCACCACCCGCCAGAAGTGCAGCAGGATCTGCAGGACCAGGCCGCCGATCACGAAGGGGATGAAGATCACGTAGAACTGCCGGGTCAGGTAGACGAGCGGCGCCCGCTCGAGCGACGGCTCGAAGTGCGACAGCCAGGCGGCGGGGAAGTCGCCGGCCGCGTCCGGGTGGCACTGCTGGCAGGTCTTCAGCAGGTTCTCCTTCATCACCTTGGAGCCCGGCTCGTCGACCTTCGTGATGTCGTGCACGCCGTGGCAGTCGACGCACACCGCGGTGACGCGGGTGCTGCCCTCGGCGTGCGGGGCGGCCAGCGACGCCGTCATGCCGTGGAAGTCGGCCAGGTAGGTCGACATCACCTTGGTCGACAGCCCGTACGGCTTCATCCGCTCGGTGTCGCTGTGGCAGCCGCCGCACGTCTCGGGGGTGCGCAGCAGGAACGCCTGGCTCCTGGGGTCCTGGATGTCGTGCGAGCGGTGGCAGTCGGTGCACACCGGCGCGTCGTCCGGCCGGGGACCTGCGAGCAGCCTCCCGTGCACGCTGTTGGCGTAGGTCTCGGCGACGTCCGAGTGGCACGTCGAGCAGGTGTCCGAGACCCGCGAGCGCGGCTTGCCCGGCGGCGTGACGGCGTGGGCGTCGTGGCAGTCGACGCAGGTCGGCGCCGCGCCACCCTCCTTCGCGACGGCGTGGTGCACGCCGTCCATGTAGCGCGAGTAGTCCTGGAAGTGGCAGGTCTGGCAGGCCTGGCGCATGCCGGCCCGGAACTCGTCCTCGCTGGCGTAGCGGCGCTCGGGGTGGGGGATCTCCTGGAACCCGGGGTGGCACTCGCTGCACGCGACCTTGCCGAAGTGGACCGATTGCGCGAACGCGTTGCGGTCCACCTGCAACGTGCGCCGCGTGCCGTCCGCGAAGGCGACTTCGATCGACGGGTCCTCGTGACAACCGAGACAGCCCTCGGCTTCTTCGGCCGGCGATTCCTTCGGCGGTTCGGGAAGTCCGTACGAGGGCGCCGCGAACATTGCCGCGAGGAGGCCGGTGGCGAGCCACGGTCGGTGTTGCAGAAGGCTCATCGGTGGTCCCTCAATCCGCCCGCCGCGACTGCAAGAGCGGGGCCGCGCAAGACGTGCGTCATCGAAAGGCGGGGGGCGACCAGTGGCACGCCGATTGATACTCTGCAGGCAACGACCGCCCGTGCCGCTGAAGGCCCCGCACGCTTTGCCGAAGGGGATTTCTGGGGCCGAGGGCGGGGAGGGCACCATGTTCGAAGCTGCCGAGGTGGGCCGCAAGCTGTCCAAGGAAGCCCACGGCCGCGAGGTCCCGAAGCTGCGCGAGGCGCTGCTCGAGACGCAGCGCGCGCTCCGCGAGGCCGCCGTGCCGACGATCCTGGTCGTGGGCGGGGTCGACGGTGCCGGCAAGGGCGAGACCGTGAACCGGCTGCACGAGTGGCTGGACCCGCGCGGCCTCGAGACCCACGTCTTCGACCTGCCGTCGTCCGAGGAGCGGGAGCGGCCGTCGTGGTGGCGCTTCTGGCGCACGCTGCCGGGCCGCGGCCGGATCGGCGTCTTCTTCGGCTCGTGGTACACGGAGCCGGTCATCCGCCGGGTCTACGGCAAGCTCTCGAGCGCCGAGCTCGACGAGGAGATGGCGCGCGTCGCCTTCTTCGAGCGGATGCTGGCCGAAGACGGCGCGCTGATCGTCAAGGTCTGGCTCCACCTCTCCAAGAAGGAGCAGCGCCGCAAGCTGCGCCGCCTGGAGAAGAACAAGGAGACCCGCTGGCGGGTCACGCCGCTCGACTGGAAGCACTTCTCGATGTACGACCGCTTCCGCAAGGTCTCGGAACAGGGGCTGCGCCGCACCGACATCGGCCAGGCGCCGTGGACCATCGTCGAGGCCACCGACGACCGCTACCGCGAGGTGATGGTGGCCCGCACCCTGGTCGAGGCCGCGAAGCGGCGCCTCGCCGGCGGCGCCCCGCCGCGCTCGCGGCCGACGCCCGCGCCGACCCGCCCGCCCGAGGAGAAGGCGGCGGCGGTGCTCGTGCTCGACAAGGTCGACCTCGCGGGCAAGATCAGCGACAAGGACTACGACAAGCAGCTCGTGAAGCTGCAGGCGAAGGCGGCCCGGCTGTCGCGCGAGGCGTTCGCCAAGAAGCTGCCGACGATCGCGGTGTTCGAGGGCTGGGACGCGGCGGGCAAGGGCGGCGCGATTCGGCGCGTCACCGGTGCGATCGACGCCCGCCTCTACAGGGTGGTGCCGATCGCGGCCCCGACCGAGGAGGAGCGCGCCCAGCACTACCTGTGGCGCTTCTGGCGCCACGTGCCCGCGGACGGGCGGATCACGATCTTCGACCGGTCGTGGTACGGCCGGGTGCTGGTGGAGCGGGTCGAGGGCTTCGCCCGCGAGGAGGAGTGGCGGCGGGCCTACCTCGAGATCAACGAGTTCGAGGACCAGCTCACCCGCCACGGCGCGGTGGTGATGAAGTTCTGGCTCCACGTCTCGCAGGAGGAACAGCTCCGCCGCTTCAAGGACCGCGAGAAGACGGCCTACAAGCGCCACAAGATCACCGAGGAGGACTGGCGCAACCGCAAGCGGTGGGACGCCTACGCGCATGCGATCGACGAGATGGTGGCGCGCTGCTCGACGCCGCGCGCGCCGTGGACGCTGGTCCCGGCCAACGACAAGAGACTGGCCCGGATCAAGGTGCTGGAGGAGTTCGTCACCCGTTGGGAGAAGGCGCTGTAGGCCAGGGAAGCACGTTGGGGGTGCGGGGCCGCCCCAAGGCGGCACCGCGACTCCAGATTGGGGCTGATATGCGCAAGTACGTGATCATGGGCGTGCAGGGCTGCGGCAAGGGGACCCAGGCCAAGATGCTGTGCCAGGACCTGGACCTCGTCCACATCAGCGTCGGCGACATCTTCCGTTGGCACGTCCAGAACCACAGCAAGCTGGGCGCGCGCGTGAAGCGGATCGTCGCCTCCGGCCAGCTCGTCAGCGACGAGATGGTCGAGGAGATCGTCCGCGAGCGGCTCGACCAGCACGACTGGAACTACGGCTTCATCGTCGACGGCTTCCCCCGCAACGAGAAGCAGGCGGGCTTCTTCCTGGAGAGCTACGACATCGACGCCGTGATCCTGATCGACGTGCCCGACCAGGTGGTGATGGAGCGGATCATGAGCCGGCGGCTGTGCGCCAAGTGCGGCCTCGACTACAACCTGATCTTCCACCGCCCCAAGAAGGAGGGCGTCTGCGACGTCTGCGGCGGCATCCTGCTGCAGCGCGCCGACGACAACGAGGAGGCGGTCCGGCTGCGGCTCAAGGACTACCACGACCAGACCGAGCCGATCCTCGAGCTGTTCCGCAGGAAGGAACTCGTGGTCGTCGTCGACGGCCGCCGCAAGCCGGAGGAGATCCAGGCGGAGATCCGCGAGCGGCTCCACCT
>JAANMV010000377.1_pt1 | contig 55637 bp, 46 predicted proteins | sample 7279661 | NCBI WGS metagenome assembly JAANMV01 (sample SAMN14094540, study PRJNA606508) | bioreactor metagenome | isolation source: A lab-scale SPAN reactor treating ammonium-rich wastewater day 121 | place: Ireland: Galway | collected 2017-05-16
GGCTGTCGACCGGCTGGGAAAAGGCGAACGGAATCGACTCGACGGCCAGACCGACGTTGCGCTGCACGACGAAGTGCAGGTGCGGCCCGGTGCTGTTACCGGTATTGCCGGAGCGCGCCAGACGCGTGCCGGTTTCCACTCGCTGGCCTTGCTGCACCGCCACCGAGCCTTTCATCAGGTGCAGGTAGACGCCCATCGTTCCGTCGTCGTGCTGGATGCGCACGAAGTTGCCGGCCGGGTTGGTACCACGCCCGCTCTGCTGGTTTTCCACCTTCACCACCATGCCGCCACGTGCCGCGATGATCGGCGTGCCCTCGGGCATGGCGATATCCACCGCGTGTCGCCCCTTGGGCGTGAAGTGGCTGTACTGGCCGTTGGCGCCTTGGGTCAGGCGGAACGGGCCGCCGCGCCAGGGCAGCGGATATTTGTAGGGCTTGGGCAGCAGTCGCGGATCGCCCAGCGCATGACGCAGCTTGGGTGTGTAGCGCAGCGGTTTGCTGGCATCGCGCGGCGCCAGCGTGGCTAGGCGGATCTGGCTGCGCGGCGGCAACACCCAGCGGATCGGCTGGGCCGGGGCACCCACCGCATTGCTCACACCCTCCAGCTTCAGCTCGATATCCACCGGGGCGAACAGATCGTTGCGTACCACCAGCGTTTCACCGGCCGCATGCTTGCGGGTTTCCAGCTTCACCTGGTTGTCGAGCTTCTCCACCATGCGGTCGCGGAAGACGAACACCTGCGAACCGGGCGCAGCCTGGTCGCTGTAGGTCACCACGCCATTGGCATCGGTGTACTTGTAGATGGTCAGAGCCAGTGCGGGCGAGGCCAGCAGCGATAGCCCGAGCAAAGGAAGAAGACGCCCCAGCATAACGGCAGTTCTAGTCGTGAAGTCGGTTGGAGGGCGAAGACTAGCAGCGCCGACAGGGCGCCGCGAGCCACCGACCGTCGGGGTGTGAAGCCGGTCAGCTTGTGCGCGGCGCCTGCCGACGAAGTGTGCGCGACGTACTCAGGCGCCGGGCACGAAGTGCTTCTGCGCCGTGCCGCGCGCAATCAGGCGCGACAGGTAATCGAGCTTCTGCGCATCGCGGTCGACGAAGCGGAACGACAGCTGCAGCCACTCGCTGTCGGGCTTGGGCTCCAGCGCGGCCACCGCGTGCAGGTAGCCGTTCAGCCGGGCGATCTCGCCACCCTCGCCCTGCTCCAGGTCGAGCACGGCGCTTTCCAGCACCTGCGGCAGCAGCTCGCCACGACGCACCACCAGCAGCGCCTCCTTCAGGCTCAGCGCCTTGATCACGCACGCCAGCGTACCGGCCGCCAGACGCAACTGGCCCTGCCCGCGGCCACCGGTTGCCGCGGCCGGCTTGCTGGCGGCGGGCGCGGCGGCCGGCTGCAGCAGCGGAGACGCGGCAATCGGCGCAGCGGCCGGCGCGGGACGCACCACCTCGGCCTTGCCACCGGTCAGCGCGGCCAGCGAGTCGTTGGCCATCCCGGGCGACAGCGCGCGCACCGGCGCACTGGCCGCCAGCGCGTCGAGCTTGCCGGCGCGGCCGAGTGCCTTGCGCACCTTGCTGGTCAGCTGCTCGTTGGTGAACGGCTTGCCGATGTAGTCCGAAACCCCGGCCTGGATCGCCTGCACGACGTTCTCTTTGTCGCCGCGGCTGGTCACCATGATGAACGGAGTGGTCTTCAGACCCTCCTGCGCGCGGCACCAGGTGAGCAACTCGAGGCCGGACATTTCCGGCATTTCCCAATCGCAGAGGATCAGGTCGAAGCGCTCGCGACCGAGCATCTGCTGCGCCTTGCGGCCGTTGACGGCCTCCTCGATGCCGATGCCGGGGAAATGTCCGCGCAGCCCCTTCTTCACCAGATCGCGAATGAACGGCGCATCATCCACTATCAACACACTGACCTTGCTCATCCATCCCCTCCTGCGAATGCCGGCAAGCATAGCCGCAGCGTACCTGCTAGCAAAAGCATGGCGTCCTTCGCCGCACCTGTCCGTTGCGCCGGATCAGCGAACGGCGCACCGCCATTGAGGCAGCGCGCCGCGGGACAGCGCCCGCCGGGCGCGGCATACTCGCGCTTTCCGTCACCGCGAGGCCAGCATGGTTCAGCACATTCTCGTCGCCCACGATCTCAGCCCAGAAGCCGACCTCGCCCTGCGCCGCGCCGCGCAGCTGGCGCAGCAGAGCGGTGCCCGGCTGAGCCTGCTGCATGTGCTCGACAGTCGCGGCGAGCCGCTGGACGAAGCCAGCGTGCGCGCCGATCTGGAGGCGCGCCTGCAAGCCAATGGCGCGGCGACGGCGCAACTGTGGCTGCGACACGGCCACCCGGTGGAAGAGGTGCTGACCCAGGCACAGGGGCTGGAGGCCGATCTGCTGGTACTGGGCCGTCACCATCGCCACTCCAGCCTGGGCTTCGCCGGTACCACGCTGGAGCGCATCCTGCTGGCCAGCCCGGCGCCGCTGCTGCTGGCAGCCCATCCGGCAGTCGAGCCGTACAGCTGCGCGCTCGCCGCCCTGGACTTCTCACCCTGCGCCAACCGCGCGCTGCAGATCGCGTGGCGATTGCTGCCAGCCGCCGGCGAGCTGCACGCCCTGCATATCCACGAAGTGGCCGAGATTCACGGTGCGGATGCCGACGCGCTGGCGCTGGAGCACGAACTGTTCGAGCAGCTGATCGAGGATATTCAGGCCACGCTGCCGGACAGCCGCGCCACACTCAGCTACAGCCTGCATCAGGGCGAACGCAACAACTGCCTGGAGGCGGCGCTGGGCGAACTGCATCCGCAGCTGCTGGCGCTGGGCGGGCACAGTCGCGGCGAACTCAGCAGCGCCCTGCTCGGCAGCCTGACGCGGCAGTTCCTCGACCAGCCGCCGTGCGACGTGCTGGTGGCGCGCTAGCTTTCGATCAGATCATGCAGTTCGACGAACTGCAGGCTCAGCTTGTGCCGCGGGTCGAAGTGGATCAGCGGCATGCACGCCTGGTGCGATTCGCGCATGCGCACCGAACTCATCAGGTTGACCGGTAGCACCGGCAGGCCCTCTTCCAGCAGCTCGGCGATCATCTGCTGCGGCAGCGCGGCACGCGGCTGGAACTGGTTGACCACGATACCCTCGACCTCCAGCGCCTCGTTGTGGTCCTCGCGCAGGTCTTCGATCTCCTCCAGCAGGCCGTACAGCGCCTGGCGCGAGAAGCTGTCGCAGTCGAAAGGTATCAGGCAGCGGTCGGCGGCGATCAGCGCCGAAACGGTGTAGAAGTTCAGGGCCGGCGGCGTGTCGAGATAGATTCGCTCGTAGTCTTCGGCGAGGTTGTCGAGCAGTTTGCGCAGCTTGTTGATCTTGTGCTTGGCCTCCAGCTTGGGCTGCAGGTCGGCCAGCTCGGCGGTCGCGGTGATCAGGTGGAGGTTGTCGAACGGGGTTTCGAAGATCGGCGGACGCGCCTTCTTGCCGGCCGGGCCGCTGGCCAGCACCTGCTTGAAGAAGTCGGCGATGCCGGTGGGCACGTCCTCGCCTGTCAGGCCCGTCAGGTAATGCGTCGAGTTGCCCTGGGCATCGAGATCCACCAGCAGCGTGCGGTAGCCCTGGGCCGCGCTCACCGCCGCCAGATTGCAGGCGATGCTGGATTTGCCGACGCCGCCCTTCTGATTGAACACCACCCTGCGCATGTCGCACCTCCCTAACCTGACCGGTCGAGTCTATACGGCAAACATGACAAACAGATGAGCGATCGGAAAAAACCCTAGCCGGTGTCGGCACGATACGCGCCACACGTCCTGCCCGGTTGCGCCCGTACGATCCCCTGCTACGGTTAGCTCTACCGAATAAGAACAACAAAGGACCGCAGATGCGCCATCGTCAGGGCCGGCATCGCCACCCCCTGCGCTGCGTCGCGAATGCCGACGCGCCGCACCGACGCGCCGCCTCCGAGCGAGCGCTGCCTCGCTATTACGTCATCCACCCGTTCCAGTCTGCGCCCCAGCCGCGCCGTGGCTCGTGGGCCTGCGCGGCCGCCGCTCGGCGCCAGTCCGATTGCCGCTTCGATTCCCTTCCCTGCCGGGCCGGTGAAACCACCTGCGCCGCGGCTCCGCACGTAAGGAGACCTGCATGAGACTATCCGCCATCGCAACAGCAACCCTCGCGGCCGCACTCGCCATACCGGCATCCGCCGCCGAGATTTCCGACGGCAAGGTGAAGATCGGCATCCTCAACGACCAGTCCGGGGTATATGCCGACTTCGGCGGCAAATGGTCGTACGAGGCGGCGAAGATGGCCGCCGAGGATTTCGGCGGCAAGGTACAGGGCGTGCCGATCGAGATCGTCACCGCCGATCACCAGAACAAGCCGGACATCGCCTCCAACATCGCGCGGCAGTGGTACGACCGCGAGCAGGTGGACGCGATCATGGAGCTGACCACCTCCTCCGTGGCGCTGGCGGTGCAGGGCATCTCCAAGAGCAAGAAGAAGATCAACCTGGTCACCGGCGCCGCCACCACCGAGCTGACCGGCAAGCAGTGCTCGCCCTACGGCTTCCATTGGGCCTACGACACCCATGCGCTGGCGGTCGGCACTGGCGGCGCGCTGGTATCCCAGGACGGCGACAGCTGGTACTTCCTCACTGCCGACTATGCCTTCGGCTACTCGCTGGAGGAGCAGACCGCCAAGTTCGTCAAATCCAAGGGCGGCGAGGTCAAGGGCGCGGTGCGCCACCCGCTGGCCACCACCGATTATTCGTCCTTCCTGCTGCAGGCGCAGTCCTCCGGCGCCAAGGTCATCGGCCTGGCCAACGCCGGCCTGGATACCGCCAACAGCATCAAGCAGGCCGCGGAGTTCGGCATCGTCGCCGGCGGTCAGCGCCTCGCCGCGCTGCTGTTCACCCTTGCCGAGGTGCACGGTCTGGGCCTCGACGCCGCACAGGGGCTGACCCTCACCGAGAGCTTCTACTGGGATCGCGACGACCAATCCCGCGAGTTCGGCGAGCGCTTCTTCAAGCGCACCGGACGCATGCCGAACATGATCCATGCCGGCACCTACTCCGGGGTCATGCAGTACCTCAAGGCGATCGACAAGGTCGGCAGCGATGCCACCGAGCCGGTGGCCAAGGCGATGCACGAGATGCCGGTGGACGACGTCTTCGCACGCAACGCCAAGGTCGGCGCCAACGGCCGGCTGATCAGCGACGTCTACCTGATGGAGGTGAAGAAGCCGGAGGAGAGCAAGCGCGACTGGGACTACTACAAGGTGCTGGCCACCGTGCCGGGCGACGAGGCTTACCTCAAGCCGGCCGACAGCGGCTGCGAGCTGGTCGGGCAATGAGTGCAGCGGCGGCACGGCCAGAGGCGCTCGCGACGCCGCAGGAGCATCCGGTGCTGCTCGCGGCGCGTGGCCTGCGCAAGGAGTTCGGCGGCTTCGTCGCGGTCAACAACGTTGACCTCGACGTGCGCCACGCGCGGGTGCATGCGCTGATCGGGCCCAACGGCGCGGGCAAGACCACGGTGTTCAACCTGCTGACCAAGTTCCTGCAGCCTACTTCCGGCAGCATCCACCTGCTCGATCAGGACATCACCCGCACCGATCCGGCCAAGGTGGCGCGCATGGGGTTGGTGCGCTCGTTCCAGATCTCCGCGGTGTTCCCGCACCTCTCCGTGCTGGACAACGTGCGCGTGGCGCTGCAGCGCCCGAACGGGCTGGCCAGCCAGTGCTGGCTGCCGCTGCGCTCGCTCAACCGGCTCAACAGCCGCGCCATGCAGCTGCTCGAATCCGTGGGGCTGGCCGACCGTCGTCACGAGCCGGCGGCCGATCTGTCCTACGGGCGCAAGCGGGTTCTGGAGCTGGCCACCACCCTGGCGCTGGAGCCCCGGGTGCTGCTGCTCGACGAACCGCTGGCCGGCATGGGTCACGAGGACGTGCACACGGTCGCGGAGATCATCCGCCAGGTGGCCACCGAGCGTGCGGTGCTGATGGTCGAGCACAACCTCAAGGTAGTCGCCGATCTCTGCCATCAGGTGACCGTGCTGCAACGCGGCGAAATTCTCACCTCCGGCGATTACCGCAGCGTCAGTCAGGACGAGCGCGTGCGGGTGGCCTACATGGGGACCGAAGATGACTGAAGCGCTGCTCAGCGTGCGCGACCTCAACGCCTGGTATGGCGAGAGCCATGCGCTGCACGGCATCGACCTGGACGTGCAGCAGGGCGAAACCGTGACCCTGCTCGGGCGCAACGGCGTGGGCAAGACCACCGCGCTGCGCGCGATCGTCGGCATCATCCGCAAGCGCAGCGGCAGCATCCGCTTCGACGGCAAGGACATGCTGCACGTGCCGCTGCATCGCACCGCGCGCCACGGCATCGGCTACGTGCCGGAGGAGCGCGGCATCTTCGCCACCCTCACGGTGGAGGAGAACCTGACCCTGCCGCCGGTGATCGCCAAGGGCGGCATGACGCTGGCGGAGATCTACCAGCTGTTCCCCAACCTCGAGGAGCGCCGCAAGAGCCCCGGTACCAAGCTCTCCGGCGGCGAGCAGCAGATGCTCGCAATGGCGCGCATCCTGCGCACCGGCGCGCGCCTGTTGCTGCTCGACGAGCCCACCGAAGGCCTGGCGCCGGTGATCGTCCAGCGCATCGGTGAGGTGCTGCAGACGCTCAAGCAGCGCGGCATGACCATCCTGCTGGTGGAGCAGAACTTCCGCTTCGCCAGCAAGGTCGCCGACCGCTTCTACGTGGTCGACCACGGCACGGTGATCGACCGCTTCGCCGTCGCCGAACTGCCCGGGCGCATGGCGACGCTCAACGACGCCCTGGGGGTCTGATGACGACGATCTTCGACGTACCGATCCAGGCCTTTCTCGGCCAGCTGCTGATCGGCCTGATCAACGGTTCGTTCTACGCCATGCTCAGCCTCGGGCTGGCGATCATCTTCGGCATGCTGAAGATCATCAATTTCGCCCACGGCGCGCAGTACATGATCGGCGCCTTCGCCGGCTACCTGCTGCTGGCCACACTGGGCATCGGCTACTGGCCGGCGCTGATTCTCGCGCCGCTGATCGTCGGCCTGGTCAGCGCGCTGATCGAGCGGCTGGCGCTGTCGCGGCTGTACAACCTCGATCACCTCTACGGACTGCTGTTCACCTTCGGTCTGGCGCTGGCGCTGGAAGGTGCGTTCCGCTACTTCTACGGCTCGTCCGGGCAACCCTATGCGGTACCGAAGGAACTGGCCGGTGGCTACAACCTGGGCTTCATGTTCCTGCCCAAATACCGCGCCTGGGTGGTGCTGGCATCCTTGGTGATCTGTATCGCCAGCTGGCTGCTGATCGAGAAAACCAAGCTCGGCGCCTACCTGCGCGCGGCCACCGAGAACCCCACGCTGGTGCGCACCTTCGGCATCAACGTGCCGCTGCTCTTGACCTTCACCTACGGCATGGGCGCGGCGCTGGCCGGCCTTGCCGGCATGCTCGCCGCGCCGATCTATCAGGTCAGCCCGCTGATGGGTTCGAACCTGATCATCGTGGTGTTCGCCGTGGTGGTGGTCGGCGGCATGGGCTCGATCCTCGGCGCAATCATCACCGGCTACATGCTCGGCATCCTCGAAGGGCTGACCAAGGTGTTCTACCCCGAAGCCTCCAACATCGTGATCTTCGTGATCATGGCGATCGTACTGCTGGTGCGCCCCGCCGGCCTGATGGGGAGGGACGCCGGATGAACAGCCAAACCCGCATCGTCACCAGCAGGCGCCCGGCGCTACGCATGGAAACCGTACTGATCGGCGTCGGGGTGCTGGCGCTGGTGCTGGCGCCGTTCTACTTCTATCCGATCTTCATCATGAAGGTGCTGTGCTTCGCGCTGTTCGCCTGCGCCTTCAACCTGCTGCTCGGCTACACCGGCATCCTCTCGTTCGGCCACGCGGCGTTCTTCGGCGGCGGAGCGTATTTCACCGCCCATGCGGTGAAGGAGTGGGGGCTGACGCCGGAATTGGGCATCCTGGTCGGCGTTGCCGGCGCCGCGCTGCTCGGGCTGGTGATCGGCTTCCTGGCGATCCGCCGCCAGGGCATCTACTCGACGATGATCACCCTGGCGCTGTCGCAAATGTTTTTCTTCTTCTGCCTGCAGGCGCCATTCACCCACGGCGAGGACGGCATCCAGAACATCCCGCGCGGCCGCCTGTTCGGCCTGCTCGATCTGGCCGAGCCGCTATACATGTACTTCTTCGTGCTGACGGTGTTCCTCGCCGGCCTGCTGGTGATCTGGCGGGTGATCCACTCGCCGTACGGCATGATCCTGCGTTCGATCCGCGAGAACGAGAACCGCGCGATCTCGCTCGGCTATTCGGTGGCGCGCTACAAGCTCGGCGCGTTCGTCATGTCGGCGGCGCTGGCGGGGCTGGCCGGCGGGCTCAAGGCGCTGGTGTTCCAGTTCGCCACGCTCACCGACGTCAGCTGGCAGATGTCCGGCGAGGTGGTGCTGATGACCCTGCTCGGCGGCATCGGCACGCTGATCGGCCCGGCATTCGGCGCGGCGCTGGTCACGGGGCTGGGCAACTACTTCGCCACGTCGGAGCTGCCGGTGACGCTGGTCACCGGGGTCATCTTCATGGTCTGCGTGCTGGTGTTCCGCCGCGGCATGATCGGCGAATTCTATGCCTCGCGCCTCGGTCGCCGGCTGACCCGGCGCGACGACGAGGACTGAGTCCGCCGGCGGCCGCCGCGCACGTCAGACGGCGACCGGCGCCTTGATGTGCGGATGGCTCTGGTAGCCGACCAGCTCGAAATCCTCGAAGCGGAAGGCGAACAGATCCTGCACGGCGGGGTTGAGCTTCATCGTCGGCAACGGCAGCGGTTCGCGCGACAGCTGCAGGTCGGCCTGCTCCAGATGGTTGGCGTAGAGGTGGCAGTCGCCGCCGCTCCAGATGAACTCGCCGGGCTGGAGGCCGCAGACCTGGGCGATCATCAGCGTCAGCAGCGCGTAGCTGGCGATGTTGAAGGGCACGCCGAGGAAGATGTCGGCCGAGCGCTGGTACAGCTGGCAGCTGAGCTTGCCGTCGGCGACGTAGAACTGGAACAGCGCATGGCAGGGCGGCAGCGCGGCCTGCTCGACCAGGGCCGGGTTCCACGCCGAGACGATCAGCCGGCGCGAATCCGGGTTCTTTTTGATCATCTCCAGCAGGTTGGCGATCTGGTCGACCGACTCACCGTCCGGCGCCGGCCAGCTGCGCCACTGATAGCCGTAGACCGGACCGAGGTCGCCGTTCTCGTCGGCCCACTCGTCCCAGATCGATACGCCGTTGTCCTTCAGGTAGCCGATGTTGGTGTCGCCCTTCAGGAACCACAGCAGCTCGTGAATGATCGAGCGCAGGTGGCACTTCTTGGTGGTCACCAGCGGGAAGCCGTCAGCCAGGTTGAAACGCATCTGGTAGCCGAACACCGAATAGGTGCCGGTGCCGGTGCGGTCGCTCTTGAAGGTGCCGTGCTCGCGCACGTGGCGCATGAGGTCGAGGTACTGTTTCATCGCGGGCTCGGAACTGGAAAAAGGGGCAATGGTAAGAGGCCCCGCCGCGCTTGTCGCGCCGGCGGAGCCGGACGGTCAGGCGATGGCCTTGCGCGGGTTGTGCTTGTAGGCCCAGGCGATCATGCCGACGCCCAGCAGAATCATCGGCACGCAGAGCACCTGCCCCATCGTCAGCCAGCCGAAGGCCAGGTAGCCCAGCTGCGCATCCGGCACGCGGACGAACTCGACGATGAAACGGAAGATGCCGTAACAGACCGCGAACAGGCCGGAAACCGCCATCGTGGGGCGCGGCTTGCGCGAGTAGAACCAGAGGATGACGAACAGCGCCACGCCTTCCAGGGCGAACTGGTAGAGCTGCGACGGGTGCCGCGCCAGCTGCTGCGGATCGGTCGGGAAGACCATGGCCCAGGGCACGTCGGTCGCCTTGCCCCACAGCTCGGCGTTGATGAAGTTGCCGATGCGCCCCGCGCCCAGGCCGATCGGCACCAGCGGCGCGATGAAGTCCATCAGCTCGAAGAAGCTCTTGCCGTTGCGCCGGGCGAAGATCCAGGTACACAGCAGCACGCCGAGCAACCCGCCGTGGAACGACATCCCGCCCTTCCATACCTGCAGGATCAGGCTCGGCTGATTGAGGTAAGCGGCCAGGTCGTAGAACAGCACATAGCCCAGGCGGCCACCGACGATCACCCCCATCGCCACCCAGAACACCAGGTCGGAAAGCTTGTCCTTCGGCCATTCGGGGGCGAAGCGCGCGACGCGCCCGGAGGCCAGCCACCAGGCGCCGCCGATGCCGATCAGGTACATCAGCCCGTACCAGTGAATCTGCAACGGACCGATGGCGACCGCCACCGGATCAATCTGCGGGTAAGCCAGCATGGTGATTCCTCAAATCAAGAAATGGGTACCGACGCTCAGCAGCAGCAGCGCGAACAGCAGCCGCAACACGCGCGGCGACAGGCGATGCGCCAGCCGGGCACCGAGGCGGGCGAAGAACATGCTCGTCGCCGCGATACCGAGCACTGCCGGCAGATAGACGAAGCCCAGACTCCACTCGGGAAGGTCGGGCGTCTGCCAGCCGACAACAATGAAACTGACTGCCCCGGCCAGGGCGATCGGCAGGCCGCATGCCGCCGAGGTCGCCACTGCCTGCTGCATCGGCAGGCCGCGCCAGGACAGGTAGGGCACCGACAGTGAACCGCCGCCGATGCCGAAGATCGCCGACGCCCAGCCGATCACCGCACCGGCGAGCGACAACCCGACCTTGCCGGGCTGACCGGTGCTGGCCTTGGGACGCAGGTCGAAGGCCATCTGCACCGCCATCACGATGGCGAAGATGCCGATGATGCGCTGCAGCATCGGTCCCTGGATCGCCGCGGCCGTCAGGCTGCCGAGCGCCGCGCCGAGCAGGATGCCGACGGTCATCCACAGCACCATCGGCCAGCGCACCGCGCCCTTGCGGTGGTGGGTGAGAATCGAATTGATCGAGGTAAAGACGATGGTGGCCAGCGACGTGCCGACCGCCAGATGCGTCAGCACCTCCGGCGAGAACCCCTGGGCACCGAAGCTGAGCACCAGCACCGGCACGATGATCAGTCCGCCGCCCACGCCGAACAGCCCGGCCAGCACGCCGGCACCGCTTCCCAACAGCAGATACAGCAGAAACTCCATCGCTTCTGTCCCGGCGCAACGAAAGCGGCATGGTAGCGGAAACCGCCGCAAAACGGAGGCGGCGGTAGCGCAAACGCCCGTCACGGCGGCGAGTGCGGCGCGCATGCCCCAGCGCGGCAAATCCGGCCGGCGGGCACGGCAGTACCCAGCCGGTGGCTGCGCCAATGCCGTCGCCAGTTATACTGCCGCCCTGTTTTCCTGCGAGGTCGCGCCATGTCCGAATCCCTCAGCACCGACGTCCTCATCGTCGGCGGCGGTGTCGCCGGTCTCTGGCTCAATGCCCGCCTGCGCCGCCTGGGCTTCGCCACCCTGCTCGTCGACAAGGGCGCGCTGGGCGGCGGGCAGAGCGTGAAATCGCAAGGCATCATCCACGGCGGCACCAAGTACGCGCTGCACGGCGCGCTGACCGGCGCCTCGGAAGCCATCGCCGACATGCCGCGGCGCTGGCGCGAAGCGCTTGACGGCCAGGGTGAGCTCGATCTGAGCGGCGTGCGGCTGCTGTCCGATGCGCACTACCTGTGGTCGCCGGGCACGCTGGCCGGGAATCTCACCAGCTTCTTCGCCAGCAAGGCGGTGCGCTCGCGGGTCGGCCAGGTCAAAGGCGATGCGCTGCCGCCGGCGCTGCAACATCCGCAGTTCAAGGGCAAGGTGTACCGCCTCAGCGAGCTGGTGCTCGACGTGCCGAGCGTGATCGTGCGCCTGGCGGAACTGGCCGGCGACAGCCTGCTGGCCGGTGAGCGGATCGAGCCGCTGCACGAGGGCGATGAGCTGGTCGGCCTGCGCGTCGACGGTCGCGCTATCCGCGCACAACGCATCGTCTTCAGCGCCGGCGGCGGCACCGCCGAGCTGCTCGCCGCCGTCGGTCTGCAGCAGCCGGCCATGCAGCGCCGACCGCTGCACATGGTCATGCTAAAGGCGCCGACGCTCAAACCGCTCTACGCGCACTGCCTGGGTGGCGGCAGCAAGCCACGGATCACGGTGACCAGCCATCCGGCCGCGGACGGCGAGTGGGTCTGGTACCTCGGCGGCGACCTGGCCGAAGCCGCCGGCGTGGCGCGCAACGAGACCGCGCAGATCGCTGCGGCGCAGCAGGAGCTGGCCGAGCTGGTACCGTGGATCGACCTGTCCGCCGCGCGCTGGGCCACGCTGCGGATCGACCGCGCCGAGCCGGCACAGTCCAGCCTGGCGCGCCCGGACAATGCCTTCCTTGCCGAACAGGGCCGGCTGCTGGTCGGCTGGCCGACCAAGCTGGCGCTGTCACCGGACTTCTCCGACCGCGTCGAAGCCGCCCTCGCCCGCGACGGCATCCGCCCGGGCAACCATCCGCCCCTGCCGGCGCTGCCGCGACCGCCGGTCAGCGGTCCGTTCTGGGAGGGTCTGCTATGAGCGCCACGTTGCATGGCCTGCATCGGCCGCTCGGCAGCACCGGGCTGACGATCTCCCCGCTGGGCCTGGGCACGGTCAAGCTGGGCCGCGATCAGGGCGTGAAATATCCCAGCGGCTTCGCTATTCCCGACGACGCGCAGGCGCGACGACTGCTGGCGCTCGCTCGCGAGCTGGGCATCAACCTGATCGACACCGCACCGGCCTACGGCGTCAGCGAGGAACGCCTGGGGCCGTTGCTGGCCGGCCAGCGCGACGACTGGGTGATCGTCAGCAAGGTCGGCGAGGAGTTCGACAACGGCCAGTCGCGCTTCGATTTCTCCGCCGCGCACACGCGCTTCTCGGTGGACCGCAGCCTCGCGCGCCTGCGCACCGACCGCATCGACCTGGTGCTGGTGCACTCGGACGGCAACGACGTGGATATCCTGCGCCACGCCGAGGTCTACCAGACACTCGCCGAGCTCAAGCGCGAGGGCAAGATTCTCGCCTACGGGCTGTCCGGCAAGACCGTCGAGGGCGGCCTGCTGGCGCTGCAGGACGGCGATTGTGCGATGGTCACCTATAACCTCAACGAGCAAGCCGAACGCCCGGTGCTCGACTACGCCGCCGCCCACGCCAAGGGCATCCTGATCAAGAAGGCGCTGGCCAGCGGCCACGCCTGCCTGCGACCGGGCGAGGACCCGGTGCGGCGCAGCTTCGAGCTGCTGTTCGGCCATCCCGGCGTCGGTGCGGCGATCATCGGCACCATCAACCCGCAGCATCTGACCGACAACGTGCGCACCGCCGCCGCCGTACTGACGGGCAACTGAGACCCGCCTGGGCTAGGCTGTCTCCTCCGCCCGAGGCCGCTACCGCCGAAATTCGCCGCCAGGAGGAACCGCATGCCGACCGTTCTGATGCGCAAGAGCCCCACCGCCTTCAAGACGCTGCCGCTGTACGTCGAGGCCAACCCGGACCGCCTCAACTACCAGAGCCTGGGCCGGCCGCTGAACTTCGGCGAAGTCATCGAGCGTCGGCGTCCGGTCGAGGTCCCCAGCACCCACCGCTTCGCCCTCGAGCTGGCCAATCTGGGCGTTTCGGTACGTCTCACCCTCGGCTGGCAGGATCGCGAATACTGGGTGCTGGTACGCCAGCAACGGCTGGATCGCGGCGACGTGGTACTCAAGCTGATCTCCGGCTACGTGCCGGCTCACGAACTCAATCTGCCGCTGCTCACCGCCATCCAGGAAATCGCCGAGGAATGCCTGCTGGAAACCCCGGAGGGTTGGCTGAGCGGTCGCTTCGGCGATACCTGGCTGCCAACGCCGTATGAAGGCCCGCTGCAGTACCGCGAAACGCCGCACTTCGCGCTTGCCTCGCTGACCGGCGCCACGCGGCCGGTGCACTGCGGCGAGCGGGTGCTGATGGAACGCCCGCGTGCATACGTGCACCTGCCTACAGCCTCGCTGCAGCTGGTTTACGACATGCGTCTGGAAGTGCCGAAGGACGTGCATCGGCCAAGCCTGTTCCATGTCGACGAGCGTCTCGAGGACGGCGAGCTGGTTGCCCGTCTGGATCGCAGTCAGGTCGATCTCTATCTGATTCCGCTGCAGCATGGCGAACCGCAGGAGCAGCTGCTGCAGCTGCGTAGCGGCCGCCTGAGCCCGGTGGCGACCCGCGGGCTGTGGCTGTCGGAAAGTTTCGCGCCGCAGGACGGCTGGGTGGTGCGTGACGAGCGCATTGGCTGGAAGGACTGGTGGGCCGGCCGCGCCCTGGCTGTCGCCCGCTGAGTGGCGGCGGCACGGCCGCGGCCGCTAGGCCTTGCGAATCTTCTCGACAATGGCGGTGGTGGAGCTGTTCTCCACCAGCCCCAGCACACGCACCTCGCCGCCATAGGCGCGGACCAGCTCGGCGCCGACCACCTGATCGACACCGTAGTCGCCACCTTTGACCAGCACATCGGGGCGTACCTGCGTCAGCAGGTTCTCCGGCGTGTCTTCGGAGAAGCACACCACCCAATCCACCGCCTCCAGGCCGGCGAGCACCGCCATGCGCCGGTCGACACTGTTGATCGGCCGGCCCGGTCCCTTCAGGCGACTGACCGAGGCGTCGTCGTTGACCGCGACGATCAGCCGGTCGCCCTGGGCGCGCGCCTGCTCCAGATAGGTCACGTGGCCGGCGTGCAGGATGTCGAAGCAGCCGTTGGTGAAAACGATCTTCTCGCCCTGGGCGCGAGCATCCTCGACCACGGTGAGCAGTTGCTCGACCGTCATCATGCCGCGCCCGGAGCCTTCCTCGCGCTGGATCGCGCGGCGTAGCTCGGGCGCGCTGACACAGGCGGTGCCCAGTTTGGCGACCACGATGCTGGCGGCCAGGTTGGCCAACGCCACGGCCTGCGGCAGCTCGGCACCGGCGGCCAGCGCAGCGGCCAGTGTGGAAATCACGGTATCGCCGGCGCCGGTCACATCGAACACCTCGCGCGCCCGCGCCGGCAGATGCAACGCGGCGTGGTCGGGGCGCAGCAGGGTCATGCCGTGCTCGCCGCGGGTCACCAGCAGAGCGTCCAGCTGCAGGCGGCGCATCAGCTCGGCGCCCTTGGCGACCAGCTCGGCCTCATCGGCGCAATGCCCGACGATCGCCTCGAACTCGCCGAGGTTCGGCGTGATCAGCGACGCGCCACGATAGATCTCGAAATCCTTGCCCTTGGGATCGGCCAGCACCGGAATCCCGCGGCGGCGCGCCGCCTGGATCAACGCCTGATGATTCCTCAGCGCGCCCTTGCCGTAGTCAGACAGCACTAGCACCTTGACCCCGGCCAACAGCGCCTCGACCTCAGCCAGGATCGCCGCCGGATCGGTATCGAACGGCTCCTCGAAATCCATGCGCAGCAATTGCTGATGGCGGCTCATCACGCGCAGCTTGACGATGGTCGGCTGGTGCTCAATGCATTGGAAATGCGCTTCAACGCCGGCGGCTGCGAGGCTGTCGACCAGGCTCTGACGCGCCTCGTCCTCGCCGGTCACGCCGACCAACCGGGCAGGCGCGCCCAGTGCAGCGATGTTCAGCGCAACGTTGGCTGCGCCACCGGGGCGATCCTCGATCTGCTCGACCTTGACCACCGGCACCGGCGCCTCCGGCGAAATCCGCGACGTGCCGCCATGCCAATAGCGATCGAGCATGACGTCACCCACCACCAGGACGGGGGCTTGGTCGAAACGGGGCATGGACAGCTTCATTGAGAGGGCTCCGGGGCGCTGGAAAACGCCGCGGATCATAGCATGCGTGGGCTATAGCTCGCGGACCCAGAAAAGCTCGTGCAGGCGCACTGCCTTGCGGAAGAACTCGTCGTCCCCGGTGCGCGGCCAGCGGCGTCCGGTGAGGGTTGCCTGAATCACGCGGCGAAGGCGCTTCTTGAGCGATGGAGGCCCTTGCAGATCATGCTGCATACGCAAAGCCATTGCCTTGTTCAGTCGAGTCTCCGCATCGAGCGTTGGGCTCCACAGGCGATCCGCGGGGAGCGCTTCTATCGCCGGTGGCAGTGCGACGCCACCCTCAGCCGGCCCCATCGGCCAACGATCATTGTCGTGCAGATGATTCGCGTAGAGCAGCAACGTTTCCGGCATCCACTCGCCCTCCTCGATCGCCTGATACAACGCACGCGTGGCTGCGACATGATCGGCATGCGGATCGAGTTCGGGATGTGGCGTAACCACCACCTCAGGGCGGAAGTGCTCCAGCAGCGCGCGCAAGTCAGCCTGAAGGTTCTGCCAGCTGGGCAGGCCATCGGTATCGGCAGGCAGTGAAAACGGATTGTGCTGGCGCACGTTACGGATATCCTGCTCGCCCGACTCGCGCGAAGCGAATGCGCGCCCGGGCTCTTCGGCCATAGCCGGTAGCTGCAAACAGTAGTAGCCGAGCTGCACGCAACGCGCCTGCGGCACCCCCCCCCAAAGCGGAACGGCCAGACTGTCCCAGACGCGCAGGCGCCCTTTCAGCCGAGCCGCGGCGGCTGGGTCCAGACCAAGGCGCTGGTAGCCTTCCGCCTCGATCTCGCCCTGGGTCAGGGTAACGATAGCCACGTCGTGCGCGCGGCTATAAAGACCGAACGCAGCCAGTTCGGCATCGTCAGCATGGGGCGCGATAATCAGCAGGCGGCGTTCGGAGTAGTCAGGATTGCGCATCGCATGCAGCGTTGCATCGTTCGACAGCCGGCAGAAACGCCCATGAAGACGAAGGGCACCCTGGCCAAGCAGCTCATGCTGACCCGACAGATTGAGATAACGCCGCCCCGCGACGCCACGCTCGAAGTCCTGTCGGTCCGCATCGATCCATACCTGCGGATCCAGCCAGCGGCCGAGCCAGGACGCCTGCAGTTGCACCTCGAGAACCAGCGTATCGGCAGGTTGGAAATCGTCTGGCAACACCAGCCGTCCGCCTTCGATACGCGCCGGGTAGTGCATGGCATCGGCCGGAAACTCGTACCTGTAATCGTCCCTAGGACGATAGAACAGATGGTCGGCGAACCATGCCTCGTGGGCGATCCAGCCCAGCACCAGCAGTAGCGGCACCAGCCACCAGCTGACCAGCACGCCGATGAGCAGCAACGAAACAAGCGCGATCAGCAGCGCGATACGCTTGTTCTTGCGATGACGTTTAAGCAGCAGCTGCTTGCGTGCGCTCATGGCTCATACCTGATAGACAGGAACTCGGTTGCACCAGCGGTCCTTGTACTCACGGTCCGCACGGCCGAAGGAATACCGCAGCGGCTTGCCCAGCGCACGCGCGTCGCTCCACGCCGCCTGCGTGTTGACGAAACTGAGCACGCTGCCCGGGCTGAAATCACGCTGCTGCGGATCGACGCCGCCGTTGATGTACTCGATCGACACCCACTTCGGCGCCTCCACCCGATAGAGAATCTGGATGGCGATGGGCTGCTCCTCGAGCAGCACCACCGAGCCGGTCATGAACTCGCGCAGTAACTCGAACACTTCCTGCAAGTGACCCTTGCCGGGCGCCTCGAAGTTCCAGCGCCGTTGAAACAGTTCGGCATAGATTGCCGCCTGCTCCGCTGCCGAGAAATCGAGCATTGGACGCAGCACGCCACCAGCGTCCTCCAGCAGACGCTGCTCGCGACGCTGGTTGTAGCGAAATTTCTTCGAGTATTCCTCCGGCTCGCGGGCCAGCGCCAGGCCTTCAGGCTGCTCACGTAGCGTGTTGATACAGCCAGCGTTGAGTTCGGATACATAGCGCATGCGCTGGCGTACCGGCACGCCCGCCTGCTCGGCCACCGGCAGGATGATCTCGGCATTGCCCAGGTCGAACAGGCCGCGTTTGCCGGTCTTTTTCAAAACATCCTTGGAGAGCGCCAGATGCCGGCCCCAGCATGGGACTGCGGCGATCCATTCACCCTGCCGCTCCCAGGCCAGGTAGCGCACCGGAATGTCGGCAAGATGCGCCAAACGCTCGATGACGTCAGGATGAGTGGCGACACTCCCCCCATAACGCTGCCAGACTTCGGCGTAGGTGGGCGCATCGATAACGCGCCAGCCACGCTCGCGCCAACTTTGGAGGAGCTGCAACATTCAGGATTCCTGCTCGTCGGCCACTTCATCTTTGAACTGCGTCGCGTGGAGCCTCGCATAAGCTCCATTGGCTGCCAGCAGCTCGGCGTGGGTGCCACGCTCGACGATACGTCCCTGCTCCATCACCAGAATCAGATCGGCTTTCTCGATGGTGCTCAGGCGATGGGCGATGACCAGCGTGGTGCGACCTTGCATGACATGGTCCAGCGCGCCCTGGATATGCCGCTCGGATTCGGTATCCAGCGCCGAGGTTGCCTCGTCCAGAATCAGCACCGGCGCGTTCTTCAACAGTGCCCGCGCGATCGCCAGACGTTGACGCTGCCCGCCGGAAAGCAGCACGCCATTTTCCCCGACCTGGGTGTCATAACCCTGCGGCATCTGCTGGATGAACTCATCCGCGTAAGCTGCCTCTGCCGCGCGACGGATGTCCTCGATCGGCGCGCCCGCCAGATCGCCGTAGGCAATGTTATTGGCAACCGAGTCGTTGAACAGCGTGACCTGCTGCGTCACCAGGGCGATATGACGGCGTAGATTGCGCAGCGTGTAATCCTCCACCTCCACACCGTCCAGCAATATCTGGCCCTGATGATGGTGGTAGAAGCGCGGAATAAGATTCGCCAACGTCGACTTGCCGCTACCCGAGCGCCCGACCAGCGCAACCATTTGTCCCGGCTCGGCCGTAAAGCTAATGCCCTTGAGAACAAGCTTGTCGGTACCCGGATAAATAAAGCTCAGGTCGCGCACCTCCAGCCGACCACTGACCCGATCGCGCTCGAGCGCACCGGTATCTACCTCAGGAGTCTCATCCAGTTGTTCGAATATGCTCTCCGCTCCAGCGACTCCCTTCTGGATGGTCGAGCTAACCTCGGAGAGCTGGCGGATGGGCTTGGGCAACAGTCCCGCCAGAGTGATGTAGGCGACTAGATCCCCGGCTGAGGCATCACCGCGCAGCAGCAGCACCAGAAACATCAGAACGGCCATTGCGCTGTAGATCACCAACTGCAGCGAGGGCGTGTAGACGGCGTTGGTCTTAACCATGCGCAGTTGCTTGGCGGTATTCTCGCGGCTGGCGGAAAGAAAACGGCTCTGCTCGTAAGCTTCACCACCGAAGCTGCGAACCACCCGATAGCCCTGGATCGTCTCGGAAGCCACATGCGTCACGTCGCCCATGGCCGTCTGGATCTTCTTGCTCTGCTTGCGAAACTTGCGGCTCGCACTGGAAACCATCACACCGATCACCGGCAGGATCGCCAGCATCACCAAGGTCAACTTCCAGTTCATCCACAGCAGCGTGGCGAACAGGAAGATCACCGTCATCCCCTCACGCACCACAACCTTGATCGCATCGGTCGCAGCCCCAGTCACCATGGTCACGTTGTAGGTAATGCGCGAAATCAGGTGGCCGGAGTTGTGGCTGTCGAAGTAGCGGTTTGGCAGGATCAGCAGGTTATTGAACAGTGCGACGCGTAGATCATGTACCAACCCGAGAGACACCTTTGCCAGGAAGAAATTACCGAGGAATGACCCGATCCCCTGCAACAGCGCGATGAGGATGATCAACAGCGGCACTGCCTGCAGCAGCTTTAGCTCAGCCAGCCACTGCACCTCCTGCAGATGAGGAACACGGGCAAACAGACTGGCGTCCGGGTTGTTCAGCCCGTCGACGAAGAACTTCAGCATGTAGCCAAGCATCGGCTGGGTGGAGGCGAAGAGCAGGAAGCCAAGCAGGCTCACCGCGAACAGCCCCCAGTAAGGGACCACATAGCGCAGCAACCGCAAATAGACCTTCACGCTCGATTGCTGGGTAGAATTGGCCATTCGGCAGCCCCATACGACTGGCTAGAGGAATAAGATGCGGATTGTAACAGCGCAGAAGCTGGAAAACTGGCTGGCGGAAGGCAAGGTGTTGGAAAAGGACGCGCGTGGCCCCAAAGTTCTGGCGCTGGTAGACGGGAGCTTTTTAAAGATCTTCTATACTCGCCGGCACCCCATTCTGGCTCGCCTGTTTCCCTATGCGGAACGGTTCGCCAAGAATCTCGCCATGTTGCGTGACGCGGGCTGCCAAGCCCCTGAGATTATAGAGACCTTTTGGCTTGATAAGCGCGCAGGTCTGAGCGGCTGCGTATATCAGCCTTTACCAGGCGTTTCGGTAGAATCTATTTTTCGCGCCGACCCAAACCTTATCAAACAACACCTGCCCGAGCTAGCCAACTTCATAAAAAGCCTGCATAAAAAAGGCATCTACTTCCGATCATTACATATTGGCAATATCATTCTGCTTCCGAACGGTTCATTTGGCCTCATTGACGTGCTTGATCTGCAAAAAAAGCACAGCCCTCTCAGTCAAAACCTTATCAGACGAAACTTTGGACACTTGCGCAATCATCTAAAGCGAAAAAAACTTGAGGAATTCCCTATCGAAGAACTCCTCGAACTTTATGCAGGCACCCGCTAACATAAGACAAACAAAGACATCAAACACCAAACAACGGATCATCGGCACTACAACCGGAGCGGCTCAATACACGCTTATTTATATAAGCTCCTGGCCGGGAGACATCTTTATTCACCAACGTCATCGCACCGATCGTTACATTATCAGCAACAGAAATATTATCACCAATAATACATGAGTTAACGCAAAGACTGACATTATTCCCTATAAGTATTGCTTTTTCTCCCTCACCGCCTTTTATACCAATCGTACAGCCCTGCCAGACTTTGAAATTTCTGCCAATTCTGGAGTAAGCGCTAATAACAATACCTGAGGGATGTGCAATCCATAACCCCTCACCCACCGTCGCGCCAAGCATGATCTCGACGTTGTATTTTCGACTAATTCGTTCGTTGAGCATTTTTGCGCGCCGCTTCCAGAAGCGACCACCTTCAGCGTGAAGCACGTAGGCAATACGAAACCAGAACAAATAAGCATAGCGATTGCTTCTTTTATACTTCTGTCTAAGCCTGCGCCACGAAAATTCTTTCTGACTCCCGCCTAGAATTTCCACGCACCAGTACCGTTTCATGCTTCTCAACATCGACATCATCGGACCTCAGGTCGCCCGCCCTTCAAACCTTCGCACATGAGAATGGCTGTCGGCAGCCAGAAAACAATCCAGAAAACCCCCGGACGTAGAAAAATCACATAGTAATTCGCAACGGACACAACGATGGCAAACACCATAAGCGCCAGCCCCAGAGGCGCGAAGCTTCGCCTAACGCGATAGCGCCACCCACTTAGCAGAAGAGTGGCAATCAACACTACCAAGAGCAGCAGGCCAGGAATTCCATATTCGTAGAAGAACTGCAAATAGAGGCTGTGCGCCTGGTTGAAACAGCGTTGAATTTTATCGATACAGATATTCGTATCTGCCCCCGCCCCAGATCCCCCCAACCAAAATGCGTCGATCTTCGACCACCATTGCCAGAATATTTCGTCTCGATAACTTGCGTCTATTCCACCCGCCTTTCCCAAAAGGAAAACTCCAGCAAGGGCTAGAGGAAGAATGCCCCACAGCGCCAGGCGGAACTGCCGTGCCGGAAGCGAAACCGCCAGAAAAACCATAATGGCCGCCAAGAGGCCAACCCAAACCCCTCGCGAATAAGTGAAATAGCAGTACGCCGAGGCGCCAAGGAACGCGAACAGGGACAATACTTTGAGCCAACCTTTCTCACGTAACGACATGCAGAGCGCTATGACCGCCACCACGCCAAAGTACAATGCGGAAACGATAGGATTCTGGAAATCTGCCATTGTATGGCCGCCCCAGGAATCCAGCCGGAAATCCCGGAAACCGAAGCCGCGATTATCGATGAAGAGCGCTTGAAACAAGCTAAGCCAGGCGAACATCCCCGCGGTACAGAGCACCGCCAGAAGCAGGCCTCGCCAGAGAGTCTCGCTTTGCATTACCAAGCCAATGGCCACTACATAGAGGCCTACATACAGGATCAACCGCAGCCATCTCCAGGGCGTGCCAACGCTTCCTTCGTTAAACACAGCAACGAAGGCAACCCACGCGCACAGGGCCGACAGTACGCCAAATGCAGTCTTATTGAACGGCGGCCAATTTTGCCTAAACACAACGAGTGCGACGAGCGCGGGGGCGAACAGCGTTATATTGGTAATAGTGGCGTATCGGCTGCCATCAGGAATAAAACAAATCCCCGCAAGTTGCAGATATAGACCGATCGCGAGCAGCAATCGTAGGGGGGCAGGGAGCGACCCGAGTAGAATCATGCTGCCAAAGCCTCAATTCTCCTCGCTACCGCCGCATAGTGTTCCGCCCCGCCGTCTCGCCAATGCCCCGGCAAGCAGTATTCGTCTCGAAGATAACTTACAAAAGCCTGTTGCAGCTCTTCACTTAAATCCCAAGCTGACAAATTTTCTAATAAAGCGAGAGCCTCTTCCGCATTTCGCGCTCTAGCTGCAACTCCTTCAACCGCATAGAACGCCTCGCCCAAAACCAGCACGGGCTTCGCCAACAGAATACTTTCAAGGCCGACTGTCGAATTGATCGTAACGACGCAATCAGCTTTTTCGATCAGTTCCTGGGTCGAGTTGCCATTGGCAAAAATCACCCGATCTGAGGCGCGCCTGACCAGATCCGGGTATTTTACTCGGCTCGATGGATGCTCCTTCAGAACCACGACCTTCCCGCTACGCTGCGCCACTAGTTCGGCAAAGGAGAAAAGTTCGCGCATGTCGCTTATCCAGGGCGAGAACAACCGAATCTGCGTATCCCAATCATCTTGAAACGGGATGAATATGTAGCTGCCAGGTAGCTCAACGGACTGGCTTTGGCGCTTCGTTTCTCTTGGGATTAGCGCCACCGGCTCAGCACCCCGTAGCCGGCCGGGATAGCGCTCCGCATAGCTCCGATAGAATGCGGCATCTCTTGGCACGGAGTTGCGATAATTCACGCCCCGGGGATCAACGGTTGTAGTGCCGGGAAGCAGTCCGTTCTCGAAATACAACCTCAAGACGTCGGCCTCACACATACTCGTGAGCAGCGAGCAATAGCGGTGGCCGCCGTTCCACACCGCTACGGCGTCAGGCCGCTCCTTGCGCAGAAACCGACCGAAGCGAAGCGCCAGGACCAGCATCTCTAATCTGAGCAAAAGTCGATATACAACGCCGTGATAACGCCCCTTAATTGCGCGCTCGGCACACTTCTCCTTTATCAGCCGTTGCCATTCCACCCGGCATAGCGCTTGTTGTAACCCGACAGCGGATGGAAGAGGCAATTTGGCAGGTGTGACGACGGTGCCAGTCAGCTCGGAATTTTCCAGAAGGGCACTAAAGTAATTAATTTGGTGCTTAGCCAACCCAAGAAATACGACTTTCATAAATATACTTATTAATGTTTTAAGATCGGTGCAGACATATGAATGCCGGTGAGTTCCGAACCGCTCGCCACCTTCCGCACGCTGTCAACTAAGGAGTCAAGCGGCTTATTCGCGTGACCGATATGGTAGTTCAGAAAGTCGAACAAGTGCTTTTTAGTCTTTTCCGGCTCAGATAGAACTGTTTCGATGCAGGACGCCAATTGGGACTGAACGACAGCTCTAGGCAGCCCAAAACGCCTAACTGAAAAATAGTCCTCGCCCGACCCAAGCAGCACAAATGGAACGCCGGCACGGGCAACATCCAAGACAGCGTTGGTATAGCCGCACAAGACAAGATCAAAGTGCCCGACACATTGCTCAAGTGTCTCGCCTGCAGCCAAAAAAGCTATTCGCTCTGAGCCGGCGGCATAGTTCAGCCAAGGATAGCCTTGTCCGCGAGGATGGAGCTTCACCGACAGCCTTACTTCCTGGTGCTGTTCGAGCCACGTCACAACCCACCAGCAATACTCTTGGTAGGAGTCGGTGTGCTCGTAATCCGGGCCAGAGCCGAGGAACAACAAACGCGGCGTCCGCTTACGATCACTTTCGCGCCAAGCGGTTTTCTTTTCGTCTGTCAGATAATAAGGACCTGCATACACGGCGCAGCATTCACCATAAGCGTTCCCAAGCGAAGAAAGGTAGTCATAGGAACTTCTACCGAACATCAGATAGTAGTCATAATCAAAATAGTCATAGCGACTGGACTGCCCAGACGGTACCGAATGCGCCAGATGCATCACGCGCATGCCCCCGGTGCGTAACGCCTTGATGAAGCTTGGAACTATCCAGCCGTTTCGCTCAGTCAACACCACCTTGGCGCGATAGCGTCGCAGCAAGAACGCCGCATGCGCAGCATGCCAGTACAGCAAGAACGGGACGGGTTGATCCGGCCTGGCGAACTGCCGAGTGCCAATCAAAACGCCATCCGGCTCTTCGATAAATTCTTCAACGTGGAGACCGCCGTTCCTCAGCGCCTGCAAGAGGGCTTCTTTTCGGCCTTGTTCGTATGATTTACGTGAGGGATGAATCAGCAGGACGTCGCATGCTGTTGCGGGGATATCACGCCCTATGGAGAAAAAGAAAGCCAGCAGGCCCTTGCCTGCCAACCGGCAACGCAATCGCCAGGTAGCCAGCCGCCCCTTCCCACGACGCAATGGTGCGCTGACTACGAAGTCACGTAGCTGGCGCAACGCCATGCTCATGGGCCTCCCCACGTTTAACGTCTTCCGCTCAGCCAAAGCCGCAGCGCTTTGCGGGTGTAGGACGTTTTGAAAACAACCCGCCAATCAGTGCCGATGGCCTGCCGATACATATTGCGCGCCTCGGCAAACTGCCCAGCACTCAAAAGCCCACGGAACAGCGAGAGACAACGCTGGGCCTTGAACGCTCTGCGCAAAGACGCCATGGCTGCAGGCACCCGCCCCCTGTCGAAGACTTCCTCGACGATGGCAAGTCCAACTGCACAATCCTGCTTAATATCGTGCCTCATACTGTCGTCGTGCTTGTAGATCAACGCCATGGGCGCGGCCAGGATTGTGCATTCGAAGTTTGCAAGTGCTTGGCTGAAGACCGGAATGTCCTCGGCATTACGAAAATTTTCTGGGTAGTTTCCAAGCCGGAAAACATCCCGACGGATGGCTGACGCCCCGTTGGCGAGACCAATGGTCTTGTCCAGCAAATATCCACGCAGCCGCTCAAGCCGCTCATCAGGAAGCGCCGCCGGCAGATGCTTGCGGCGCTTTCCATCGGGCCAAACCGCCCAATGGCCGGCAATTACCATGCCTGTGTGCGGGTGTTGCTCGAGGTGCTCGCACAGCAACTTCATAGCATCCGGCGCTAACTCGTCGTCGGCATCCAGAAAAACCAGATAGCGCCCCACAGTTTCCGCAATGCCACGATTGCGCACGGAGGAGAGTCCTCCGTTGGGCTTTCGGATTGCACGGAACTGTCCGGGATATCTCACTTGCAAGTCTGCAAGCACCGCAGGTGTGTCGTCGGTTGAGCCGTCATCGATTACCAACAGCTCGCTACGCTCGTTTAGCTGAGCAATTACGGACTCGACTGCGCGCGGCAGAGTCTGCGCATAGTTGTAGGCCGGAATGACAACACTGAGCAATAAATCAGATGTGCTCATACCAACCCTTGCCCTCCTTGACCACAAGGATGTCCTCCATGATCAAGTACTGCAGGTCCGAGCCATAAAACATGTTGAGCGCATCGGTGGGCGAGCAGATCATCGGCTCGCCGCGGCGGTTTAGCGAAGTGTTCAACGACACGCCGTTGCCGGTCAGCTTTTCCAGCTCCAGCATCAGGTCGTACCAGCGCGGATTGTGGCGACGCTCCAGTACCTGAGCGCGAGAGGTTCCGTCCTCGTGCACCACTTCGCCGACGCGCTCCTTCCAGCCCTCGTTAACCTCGAAGGTGAAGGTCATGAAGGGGCTCGGATGGTCGACCTTGAGCATCTGTGACGCGACCGTGTCGAGCATGGACGGACAGAAGGGTCTCCAGCGCTCGCGGAACTTGATCTGCTCGTTGATGCGATCGGCCACGCCCGGCACACTCGGGCAGCCGATGATCGAACGGCCGCCAAGGGCGCGCGGGCCGAACTCCATGCGACCCTGGAACCAGGCCACGGGGTTGCCGTCCACCATGATCCTGGCGATACGCTCGGGGGTGTTGGTGATCTGCTTGAACACCGGCTTGTTCGGATGCCTGGCACAAGCAGCAATGACATCTTCGTTGGAATAAGACGGGCCGAGATAGACGTGCTCCATCTTTTCCACCGGTACGCCGCGCAGCACTGATACATAGGCCGCCGCGCCAACGGCGGTACCGGCGTCGCCTGAGGCGGGCTGGACGAACAGTTCCTTGACCTCTTCGCGGGCGATGATCTTCTGGTTGAGCTTGACGTTCAGCGCGCAGCCGCCGGCGAAAGCAATCTTGCCGGTTTCGCGGATAATGTCGCCCAGGTAGTAGTCCATCATCTCCAGCGCCAGCTTCTCGAACAGCGCCTGCATACTAGCGGCGTAGTGGATGTATGGATCGTCGGCGATATCACCCTCGCGCTTTGGACCGAGCCACTCGATCAGCTTCGGCGAGAAGTAGTAGCCCTTGCCGTTTTCCTTGTAGCGACGGAAACCGATGACGTTAGCGTAATCGGTATTGATGATCAGCTCGCCGTTCTCGAATTTCGCCAGGCGAGAGAAATCGTACTTGGCCGCGTCGCCGTAGGGCGCCATGCCCATGACCTTGAATTCGCCATCGAGCATCTCGAAGCCGAGGTACTCGGTGATCGCTCCGTACAGGCCGCCCAGCGAATCCGGATCGTAGAACTCCTTGATCTTATGGATCCTGCCGTTCTCGCCCCAGCCGAAAAACGTGGTGGCGTACTCACCCTTGCCGTCGATGCCCATGATCGCGGTCTTCTCGGTGAAGCCGGAGCAGTGGTAGGCGCTGGAGGCGTGGGCCAGGTGATGCTCGACCGGCTGCAGCTTGACCTTTTTCAGATCGAAGCCCAGCTGTTGCAAGCACCATTGGATGCGCTTCTTGTAGCGATAATAGCGACGGTTGCCCATGAGAATGGCGTCGAGCGCGCGGTCCGGCGCGTACCAGTAGCGCTTGGCATAGTGCCAACGGGCTTTCTCGAAAATGCTGATGGGGGCGAAGGGAATCGCCACCACGTCGACGTCGCTCGGCTTGATGCCGGCCTGCTCCAGACAGAACTTGGCGGACTCGTAGGGCATGCGGTTCTTCGCGTGCTTGTCGCGCACGAAGCGCTCTTCTTCGACCGCAGCGATCAGTTTGCCGTCGATATACAGGGCGGCGGAAGGATCATGGCTGAGGGCGCCAGATAGGCCAAGAATCGTCAATGCCACGGATATTGCCTCTTAATCTTCGATGCTGGTGCCGGGCACCGCGGGTAAACGTTGGTCAAGCAGTCGATGCAGGGCGCTGTCTGCCGGCCAGTTGCGCAGAAAACGTGCGCGGTCCTTGGCATAGGCGCGGGCGAAGCTGGTATCGCTGCCGTGCTGGCGCATGGCATCCAGATCAATGAGTGCCCAGCGGCCCTGCTCCCAGAACAGATTGTGCCCTTTGAGATCGCCATGACTGATGCGCTCGCGAATCAGAGTCGCGAACAAGCGATCCAGCGCAGACAGTTCCTCCGTGGGCGGACAACCATCCAGGTACGGCTGAAAGCGCGCGATTATATCTTCACCGGGAAGCAATTCGGTAATCAGCCACGCGGGGCCCCGTAACCATAGCCAACGCCGTTCGATCACCGCCAAGGGGCGGGGAGTGGCGATGCTGAGGAAATCGAGGCGATTGCCCGCCACCCAACTATGCCAAGCACGACTAGGACGCCAGAAGCGCGTGAGCCAATGCAACGGATTCTTGATGTTGTAACGTTTGATAAGTAGTGGCCGCCCATCAAGATCGACTTGCGCGACGGTAGCTGCGCCGCCGGTCTTGAACAGTTTGCCATTGGCGATGAACACATCGGGGTTAGCAAGCACCGCCTGCAGGCCTGCTTCCTCATCGCGCCTCACCACCTGCCCACCGAATGGACCGATGTGCGCGCTGAATAGACTGCAGTTGCGCGCGACCTTTTTCAGATAATCATTCCGGCGCCAGACGCGGGTCTTGCGGATTTCCTTAAGCAACGCTTCCAGCGGCAACGCATGCTCGCTATTGGCGAGCAGATAGTGCACAAGAAGCTCTTCGATGAACGGCTCGAGCTCTGCAGGCAATTGGGCGAAGAAAACGCCAAGGTTCTCCAGCACCCGCTCGCGGGACAACGGGCTTCCGGGTAGTTCCGCCTTCACGCCACCGCCGTCAACCACATAAAGCAGTTCGCCTGCGCGCAGCAGGTTATCGAGGTGCAGATCGGCTTGCCAGACGCCACGTGCGTGCATCTTGGCAATCAGCTCCAGGGCTTCGCCCAGTACTCGCTGCTGGCTATCCGAAAGCATCACTTCCGCCTCAACGGCGCGCCAGGCCGTCCAGAGACTCTCCGCATCGTCGAGCCAGTCGAAGAGCAACCAACCGCCAGCACGGGCCTGCCAACCCTCTGCCAACAGCGCTGGCGTAGGCAGATGTTGTGCAGCCAGGGTCCGAGCGCCCTGCAATTCGCGTTGCTGGTGGCGCTGCGCATTACCGCTGACCAGCAGCTTGGCTAAAACCGTGCGCCCGCCCCACTGAGCCCGACCGACATAACGCTGTCCAGGCAGGACACGCAGCCACCGATCGACGTCCAGAATCTCGCCATCGGGCAACTCGACTTGCATGGGGCAGACTGGCTGCCGCCCTGCACCAACCAGATCGGACAACCTCATCCGCGAGCTCCCTTTTCCTGCTGCCGCAGGCTCAATCGCTTCAGCCATGGGCCGACCAGACGATCGTCAGCCAGATAAGCCGACAGCAGCCATCGCACCCCGTCATCGCCGATACAGCCAGCGCGCCGTACCAGCGGCTCTAGATCCTTGATGCGATCGCGCTGCCCCAAAAGCAAAGGACGCGTCTTTTCTAGGTCGATAAGACAGGCCCGCCAACTGCCCGCCTGCTCACGCAGGAAAATATGCTTGGGATAGAAGCAACCATGCATCTGCCCGGCTCGATGAAGCGTGCGCGCCAGCTCGCCGGTTGCGCGGAGGATTGCTTGCCTCTGATCATCGCCCAGCTGCGGCCATTTTTTCAGCCACGTATCCAAATCCATCCAACCGTCCAGCGCACGCGTCAACAGGACAGCCCGCCATTCGCTGCCGACCTTGCGCTGCCCGAAGAAGCTCGCCTGCAGCGCCGGCACGCCAAGCCGCTCATAGCGACAAATATTGCGGAATTCTCGAGCAAAAGTCGGCTCACCCAGAGGGTGCGCGAGGCTGCGGGTCAGGTGGTTGCTCTGTCGCTTCAGGTAGAACGCCACGCTATCGAGCTCCAGCCGGAAGACGCTGCTCCAGCCCCCCCGCTCGACATTGGGCTCATCCACCGCCTCAAGCTGCACCGCCCAAAGCGAATCGAAGTCAGCCAGATGGTTTCGCTCAAGTACCGAACGATCGGCCTCCGCTATGAAATCGGTCATTCTCGTCCCTGAAAGTAATTCAGAATCTGCCGGATGCGTGATTTGTCCTGTGCAACGAGCCGCTTGCGCTCGCAGTACTGCAAGTAAAATCTCAGGCGCTGGGTGCGGCTCAGCTGATATTTGGCGACCTTATCAAGGCAGGCAAGATCCTTGACCACGCGGCGCTGCAAAAATGGGCCACGCCAGAAAGCGCCGGTCGGACAGTCAATCAGATACAGACGCGGCTGTGGATCGACGAGCAAGTTGCGCCATTTGAGATCGTTGTGGGCAAATCCGCGCTCATGCATCGCCCGCGTAGCGCGCGCAAGCTGCAGGCTGATCTCCTGAACCCAATGGCGGTCGCGAAGACGGGCGTCGTGCGTAGCGGCGAGCATGGCCAGATCATCGGTCTGCTCAAGCTCACGGGTGACCAAGGCACCGCGTAGAAACACACCGCTACTACGCTCCAGGCCGTAAGCCACGATCGGCGCCGTGGGGATACCCCAGCGGCGGAAAAGCATTAAGTTCTGCCACTCTGCCTTTACCCGCGGGCGGCCGGCGAAGCGCCGCAGCCCCTTGCCCGCACCTGTATATCGCTTGACGTAATAACGGACACCGTTCAGTTCAACCCGGATGACTTCAGAAAGCGGATCGCCGGTCAACCGTTCTCCTTGCAGCGCGAATACACTTTCCAGGCTGCCAAAAAAGGTGCTCAGATCAGCATAGGCCGGATCCAAAGTCCAACCCGCCATCAAAGCGCATCCCCGTAGCGCAGCTTGCGTGACTGCAGCTTTTCGGCCTTATGCTGCAGCCATGCCAATAGTCCCCCCTCGTCCCTCAGAATTTCCCGCAGGGGGCGTCGAAAGTAATCACGCAGAAAGCGCAGTCTGTCGCCGCGCGTCAGGCCGATCTCCAACGCCGAGAAGTACAGCCCGGCCAGGTCTTTGTCGCGCCAGCGGCGCGGTGTCTGCGCTCGGGTCTGCGCGCGGTGCAGGTCGATCAGCGACAGGCGGAAATTGCTCGCTGTAACGGGCTTGTCGGTGTGCAGCAGAAAGTGACAGATATAGAAGTCCCGATGATTCACACCGGCGCGGTGCATGGTGCCGGCCATGTTCGCCACCTCGGCGATCAGCGCACGCTTGAGCGTCGGCGCCGGCGGCTGCTCGCGCCAGCTCACCGAGAAATCCTCGAGGCTGACGGTCGGCGCCAGCTCTTCGGTGATGATGAACGAATGCTGGCTGGCCGGATTGGCCCCGCGCTCGCCGTAGGCCACGGCGGTCATGGTCGGTACGCCGGCTTCATGCAGACGCTGGATCGCCCGCCATTCCTGGCCGGCGCCGAGCACGGGGGCCTTGGCGGTGAGCAGATTTTTGACGATCTCGCCCCAGCCGATACCGCGGTGAATCTTGACGAAGTAGCCGCGCCCATCGACCTCGGTACGCAGCGTGCGGCGGCCTTCCAGCTCGCGGTAGACCCGGCCTTCGAGGCGCTCGACCTCGGCGAAGACATCCTTGCCCCGCCACAGGCTCTTGAAGGGTTCGGCGAGGATCAGTTGCATGGCGGCCCCTCCGCCAGAGGGGGCACGGTGTAGCCTTGCCCCCCACTGACGCACTGCGGCAGCGCCGATGAATAAGCACTACGGGTGTTATCCAGCCTGCGGGACAGGCAGCAAGGCCGAATCATTTGCCCTCCGCGAGAATCACGTCGGCCGCCTTCTGCGGCATGGAGTAGAGGTCCGCGGTCTCGGCATAAGCCAGGGCGTTGCGTCGCCAGCGGGCACGCTGCTCGTCATCGGCGAGCGTCTGCGCCAGCAACTGGTCGAGCGTCGCCTGCTCGAACGGACTGGGCACCACACAGCCGCAGGCGGCGTCTTCGATGTAATGCGCGTAGCCACAGACATCGCTGACCAGCACCGGCAAGCCGGCAACCAGCGCTTCCAGCAGCACGGTGCCGGTGTTCTCGTTGTAAGCCGGGTGAATCAGCAGGTCGGCGCCGAGCAGGAAGCGCGGGATGTCGCTGCGCCCCTTGAGGAACTCGACCATGCTGGAAACGCCCAGCGCCTTGGCCTGCAGCTTGAACGGCTTGGGATCGTCCTGGCCGATCACCAGCAGCCGCGTGCGCTGCTTCAGCTCGCGCGGCAACGCGGCGAGCGCCTTGAGGCTGCGATCGACGCCCTTGGTCTTGAAGCCGGAGCCGATCTGCACCAGCAACAGCTCGTCGGGGCGCAGCTCGAATTCTTCGCGAAACTCGGCGCGGATCGCGGCGGCATTGGCCGGCGCGCGGCGGTCCGCGGCGATGCCCGGTGGCAGCAGGTGAAAACGCTCGGCCTGGGTGCCGTAGTGTTTGACGAACAGTGGCTGCTGCACCTCGGAGATCATCAGGATCTCGGTCTTTGCTTGCGGGTCGAACACTGCGCGCTCGTACTCGGCGAAATGCTTGTAGCGGCCCCAACGGCGGTAGATCGGGTTGCGCAGCGTCTGCGCCTTATCCTCGAAGCAAGGATCGGCGGCGTAGTAGACGTCGAGCCCCGGCATCTTGTTGAAACCAATCACGCGATCCACCGGGCGGCGCGCCAGGTCGGCCTCGACCCACGCGGTGAAGCGCTCGTTGCGGGTGTGGTTGAACAACGCCTTGACCGGCGCGATCAGCACCTCGAAGCCGTCCGGCACTTCGCCTTCCCAGATCATCGCGTAGACGCGGATGGTATGGCCACGGCGCTGGCATTCCAGGGCGATACGCATGAAATCGCGCTGCAGCCCGCCGAAGGGGAAGTACTTGTAGAGGATGAACGCCAGTTGCATCAGTCGGACTCCGTGGCCCGCAGCAGGGCATTCAATTCAGCGACGACGCGCTCGGGGCGCAGCTCGTCGAAACAGGGCCGGTGCCGGTCGCCGCCGCCGGCGTTCGGCCCGCTGGCGCACAGGTGCACCTGCGAGCGCCCGTAGGCGCCAACGCGCCCAGGCAGCGTCGGACCATAGAGTGAAATAGCCGGCACATCCAGCGCTGCCGCCAGATGACCGAGACCGGTATCTACCGCAACGCAGGCGCGCGCACCGGCGATCACCCGGGCGATACCCGCCAGGTTCAGCTTCGGTAGCACCGCCGCGTTGCCAATGCCATCGGCGATGCGCTCGGCGCGGGCCTTCTCCTCGGCGTTGCCCCACGGCAGCCGGATCGCCCAGCCGGCATCGCTCATGCGCTCGGCCAGCCCGCGCCAGTAGGCTTCCGGCCAGTGTTTGCTCGGCCAGGTGGTGCCATGGAGGAACAGCAGGTACGGCTGCTCGCCCGGCGCAGCCATCCGTGCGCGATCCAGCCCGTAGTCGCCGATTCCGGTCGGCAGCGGATAACCGAGCGCCTGGGCGAACAGCTGGCGCACCCGCTCCAGCGCGTGCTGCTCACGCGGCACGGCGTAACATCGATCATAGAAGCGCGCAGCCAGCGGCTCTCGGGCCGAATCACGGTCCAGGCCGGCCACCGGCGCCTTGATGTAGCGGGTCAGCCAGGCGCTTTTCAGCAGCCCCTGGGCGTCGATCACCAGGTCGTAGCGGGTTTCGCGCAGACGTGCCTTGAAGCGGCGCCACTCACCGGAGCGGAGGGTTTGCCACGGCTGCTTGCGCCAGCGGCGGATGGCCACCGGAATCACCTGATCCACCGCCGGATGCCAGGCGGGAATCTCGGCGAAACCTTCTTCCACCACCCAGTCGAAGCGGATGCCGGGAATGGCCCGCTGCGCGTCGGTGAGCGCCGGCAGCGTATGCACGACGTCGCCCAACGAAGAGGTTTTGACCAGCAGCACCTTCAATCAGCGCACCTCGACCGGCTGCGGCAGCAGGCGCCCCAGCGCCTCGATCACGCGGGCCGGGTCCAGTTCGCGCAGGCAGTTGGTATGGCCGAAGCGGCAGGTGCGTTCGAAGCAGGGGCTGCACTCCAGACCCAGACGCACGACCTCGACCTGCTCGGACAACGGCGGGGTGAACGCCGGCGAGGTCGAGCCGTACACCGCCACCAGCGGACGACCGAGCGCGGCGGACACGTGCATCAGTCCCGAGTCGTTGGACACCACCGCCTCGGCGCAGGACAGCAGATCGATCGCCTCGGCCAGGCTGGTTTCGCCGGCCAGATTCACCGCCTCCTCGCGCAGGCCGGGAATCAGCCGCGCGCGGATGTCTTCGCCGACTGCATGGTCGTTCTTCGAGCCGAACAGCCAGACCTGCCAGCCTTCACGGATTTTCGCCTCGGCAACCTGGGCGAAGTGCTCGGCCGGCCAGCGCTTGGATTCGCCGAACTCGGCACCGGGACACAGCGCCAGCACCGGCTGTTCGACGTTCAGGCCGAAGCGCGCCAGCGCCGCCGCGCGCGTCGTCGCATCGATACGCAGCGACGGGTGCGGATAGGGCCGAGGCAGTTCGGCATCCGGCTCGAACGCCAGCGCCATGAAGCGCTCGATCATCAGCGGATAGCGCTGCTTGTCGAGCTTACGGATATCGTTGAGCAGGCCGAAGCGCATTTCGCCGCGCCAGCCGGTGCGCTTGGGAATCCCGGCGAAGAATGGCACCAGCGCGGACTTCAGCGAGTTTGGCAGCAGTATGGCCTGCTGATACTGGCCACGCAGGCCCTGCGCGACCTTGCGCCGGGTCGCCAGGTCGAGCACGCCGTGGCCGAGCGGAAAGCTCAGCGCCTGGCGCACTTCGGGCATGCGTTCGAGGATCGGCCGGCTCCACTCGGGCGCCAGCACGTCGATCTGGCAGTCGGGGTGGCGCTGTTTGAGGCAGACGAACAGCGTCTGCGCCATCACCATGTCGCCGACCCAGCTGGGACCTACGATCAGAATATTCATAAGCGAGAAGTCATCAGCGTGAAGCTGGAAGCCGGCGCCGGAGTGTTGGTCACGTCCAGCTTCCGGCTGCCAGCCCTTGGCTTATTTGACCAGCGTGCGCCATTCGGCATGGGCATCGGTCTTGCCGGTGACCAGGTCGAAGTAGGCCTTCTGCAGCTTCTCGGTGACCGGGCCGCGGCGGCCGATGCCGATCTGGCGACCGTCGACTTCGCGGATCGGCGTGACTTCGGCGGCGGTGCCGGTGAAGAAGGCCTCGTCGGCGATGTACACCTCGTCGCGGGTGATGCGCTTCTCGACGATCTCGATGCCCATCTCGCGCGCCAGGGTCAGCACGGTGCCACGGGTGATGCCGTTCAGGCACGCGGTGACTTCCGGGGTGTAGATCACGCCATTCTTGACGATGAAGATGTTCTCGCCCGAGCCCTCGGCCACGTAGCCTTCCGGATCCAGCAGCAGCGCCTCGTCGGCACCGCCGGAGACCGCTTCCTGCAGCGCCAGCATCGAGTTGACGTAGCTGCCGCTGGACTTGGCGCGGGTCATGGTGATGTTGACGTGGTGACGGGTGAACGAGCTGGTGCGGATCTTGATGCCGTTCTCCAGCGCCTCGTCACCCATGTACGCGCCCCAGTGCCAGGCGGCGACGATCACGTGCACCTTCAGGTTGTCGGCGCGGATGCCCATGCCTTCCGAACCGTAGAAGGCCAGCGGGCGAATGTAGGCGCTCTCCAGGCCGTTCTCGCGCACCGCGGCGCGGGTGGCTTCGTTGATCTCGGCCTTGGTGAACGGAATCTTCATGCCCATGATGTGGGCGGAGTCGAACAGGCGGTCGGTGTGCGCTTCCAGACGGAAGATCGCGGTGCCCTGCGGCGTGTTGTAGGCACGCACGCCCTCGAAGACGCCCATGCCGTAGTGCAGGCTGTGGGTCAGCACGTGGGTGGTCGCGTTGCGCCACTGCACCAGTTCACCGTCATACCAGATCACGCCATCACGATCGGCCATCGACATCGTTGCCAGCTCCTCAGAATTCGAAATTGCTTGGTAGCCCGACGAAGGGCTTCACTCGAGCCCCAGCTCGCGCCAGATACGCATGACCGCGCGGCGCTCGTCGTGGAATTGATCCCCACTCACCACTCCGGGCTGCTTCTGCAGTGATTGCCGGTGGGCAGCCGCACGGTAGGCCTTGTAGGCGTCCTGCAGCAGCCGGACCTCATCGCCGGTCATCAACCCGGCCTGCTCCAACCCATCGAGAATGCGGATGTTATCGGTATAGCGCAGCAGTTCAGGATGCTGGTGCGACCACGCCAAAGCGGCGTATTGCACCATAAATTCGATATCCACGATACCACCGGCATCCTGCTTGAGATTGAACTCGGCCGCGGCCTCGAACGCGTTGTCATCGACGCCGGCGTGGCTGGAGCGGGTGCCGAGGTTGTCGCGCATTTTGGCGCGCATCTCGCTGACTTCGCGGCGCAGCGCGTCCAGATCACGCGCACGGCCCAGCACCGCGGCACGCACCCGCTCGAAGTCGGCGGTCAGCCGCGCACAGCCGGCCAGCACGCGCGCGCGGACCAGCGCCTGATGTTCCCAGGTCCAGGCCTCCTGGCTCTGGTAGCGCTCGAAGGCGGCCAGCGAGCCGACCAGCAGGCCCGCCGCGCCGGACGGCCGCAGGCGCATGTCCACTTCATACAGCTGGCCGGAGGTGGTCTGGGTGGTCAGCAGATGAATGATGCGCTGGCCCAGGCGAGTGAAGAACTGCGCGCTGTCGATGGGCTTGGCGCCATCGGTTTCGACCGCCGGATCGCCGTCGTGGATGAACACCAGATCGAGGTCGGAGCCATGCCCCAGCTCGATCCCGCCGACCTTGCCGTAGCCGACGATGACGAATCCCGGATCGCATGGCGTGCCGTCGCTGCGCCGCGGTACGCCATGACGGGCGACCATGTAGCGCCAGGCGAGCATCAGCACCTCCTTCAGCACCGCCTCGGCCAGCCAGGTGAGGTAGTCGCTGACCTTCATCAGCGGCAGCGTGCCGGCGATCTCCGAGGCCGCGACGCGCAGCCGATGCGCCAGTTTGAAGTGGCGCAGCGCTTCCATCTGCTGCTCCAGATCGTCCTCGGGGATGCGCATCAGCCGCTCGCGCAGCTCGGCAGCCAGTTCCGGCGCCTGCGGCGGGCTGTACAGGCGCCCGGCGTTGAGCAACTCATCGAGCAGCGACGGAAAGCGCGCGATCTGTTCGGCGATCCAGGGGCTCGCGGCGCACAGTTCGAGCAGACGCCGCAGCGCGTGCGGGTTCTCGCTGAGCAGCACCAGATACGCCGAACGCCGGGCGACCGCCTCGACCAGCGGCAGCACGCGCTCGAGCACCAGATCGGGATCGTCCTGCTCGACGACCAGCCCCAGCAGGCGCGGGATGAAGGCATCCAGCCGCTCGCGTCCGAGCCGCTGCATGGTGCGCACTTGCTTGCCGTTGCGCAGCAGCGCCAGACGCTGACAGGCCGCCGGGCCGTCGCGGAAACCGGCCTCGCTCAGCTGACCGGCGGCGAAGTCCTCGTCCCAGTCCTGCTGCCACAGCGCCAGCCATTCGCCGCCGTCGGGCAGCTCGCCATCCTCGCTGTCGTCCTCGTCGGGGTCGGCGATGACCTGGCGGAAATGCCAGTCGATACGCCCGCGCCAGTGCAGCAGGCGTTCATGGAACGCCGTCCAGCTGTCGAAGCCGAGCATGAAGGCGACACGCTCACAGTCGACATCATTCTCCGGCAGCATCTGCGTCTGCCGGTCGGCGATCGCCTGCAGCGCATGCTCGGTGTAGCGCAGGAACTCGTAACCCTCGCGCAGCTCGTCGACCGCCGCCGGCGGCAGGTAGCCCTGCGCTGCCAGCGTCGCCAGCACATCCAGCAACGGTCGCTGCTGCAGGCTAAGGTCACGACCGCCGTGGATCAGCTGGAAGGCCTGGGCGACGAACTCCACCTCGCGGATACCGCCGGCACCCAGTTTGATATTGCCGGCCATGCCCTTGCGGCGGACTTCCTGCTGGATCAGCTGCTTCATGCCACGCAGCGCTTCGATCGCGGAGAAATCCAGGTAGCGCCGGTAAACGAACGGACGCAGCATCTTCAGCAGCTCCCGGCCCGCCTGCTGATCGCCGGCGACCACGCGCGCCTTGATCATCGCGTAGCGTTCCCAGTCGCGCCCCTGGTCCTGGTAGTACTGTTCCAGCGCGTTGAAGCTGAACACCAGCGGCCCGGACGAACCGTAGGGACGCAGGCGCATGTCGACGCGGAAGGCGAAGCCGTCGACGGTGATGGCGTCCAGCGCCTTGATCAGGCGCTGGCCGAGCCGCACGAAGAACTCCTGATTGTCCAGCGAACGCTTGGCGCCAACGGTTTCGCCGCCTTCCGGATAACCGAAGATCAGGTCGATGTCCGAGGACAGATTGAGTTCGTGCGCGCCCAGCTTGCCCATGCCGAGCACGACGAGATGCTGCTGTCGGCCGGAGCGGTTTCCGGTCGGCACGCCGAACTGCTCGCAATGGCGGGCGTAGAGCCACTGATAGGCGAGATCGACGCAGGCGTCGGCCATGTCCGACAGCTCGCGACAGGTTTGCGCCAGGTCCGCCTCACGCGCCAGGTCGCGCCAGACAATGCGTACCTGATGGCGATTGCGAAAGCGCCGCAGCAACACCGCCAGTGCATCCTCGCTGTCGCACTCGGCCAGCGCCGTCGTCAGCAGGGCGCGCATCTCGCCGGGCGCCAGGGCGCGCTCCAGCAGCCCAGTGTCGGCCAGCTCCAGCAGCATCTGCGGATCTCGGCTAACCTGTTCGCTGACAAAATCGCTGGCAGCGCAAACGCGACCGAACGTTTCGCGCCGGGCAGCGGGCCACGCCGCCAGCACCTGTTCGGACGATTCGCCGAGGGCACGCCGGAACGTCTCCTGCGCCCGGCTGACAAAAGGCTGAAGTGAAACAGGCAATGCAGCCAGTGGAGGCAGGCTCATGTAGGTCGTTTCCTTTTGTCACGTCGGAACAGCCGGATCGCGCGAGCTAGAGCCGCGCAAGCGCCACTTTGGAAGTATGGCCGCGCCCTGTGATTGTAGTTTTACTACTAAAGAATGCTGCAGGGGGCTGATCGTCACGCAGTTTTGTAGTAAAACTACAGACGACCGGCCTACCCCGGCATATCCAAGAACATATATACGCTCCCGCCCACAAAGCGGGTGCGCAGCAGGCAACCGATTCTGGAAGCCTTTCCGCCCTGGAGCAAGCCATGCAAGATCTCGATCCCGTCGAAACCCAGGAATGGCTGGACGCCCTGGAGTCCGTCCTCGACCGCGAGGGCGAACAACGCGCCCATTACCTGATGACCCGGATGGGCGAGCTGGCCACCCGCAGTGGTACCCAGCTGCCCTACGCGATCACTACGCCGTACCGCAACACCATCCCCGTCACCCACGAAGCACGCATGCCCGGCGACCTGTTCATGGAACGCCGCATCCGCTCGCTGGTACGCTGGAACGCCCTGGCGATGGTAATGCGCGCCAACGTCGCCGACCCGGATCTGGGCGGCCACATTTCCACCTTCGCCTCCAGCGCGACGCTGTACGACATCGGCTTCAACTATTTCTTCCAGGCCCCGACCGAAGAACACGGCGGCGACCTGATCTATTTCCAGGGCCACGCCTCGCCCGGCATCTACGCCCGCGCCTTCCTCGAAGGCCGCATCAGCGAGGAGCAGCTGAACAACTTCCGCCGCGAAACCGACGGCGGCGGCCTGCCCTCCTACCCGCACCCGTGGCTGATGCCGGACTTCTGGCAGTTCCCCACCGTGTCGATGGGCCTCGGCCCGATCCAGGCGATCTACCAGGCGCGCTTCATGAAGTACCTGGAAAGCCGCGGCTTCATTCCGGCCGGCAAGCAGAAGGTCTGGTGCTTCCTCGGCGACGGCGAGACCGACGAGCCGGAATCGCTCGGCGCCATCTCCCTGGCCGGCCGCGAGAAGCTGGACAACCTCATCTTCGTCATCAACTGCAACCTGCAGCGCCTCGATGGCCCGGTGCGCGGCAACGGCAAGATCATCCAGGAGCTGGAAGGCAACTTCCGCGGCGCCGACTGGAACGTCATCAAGGTCATCTGGGGCCGCCTGTGGGACCCGCTGTTCGCCAAGGACGAAGCCGGCCTGCTGCAAGCACGCATGGACGAAGTGGTCGACGGCGACTACCAGAACTACAAGGCCAACAACGGCGCGTTCGTACGCAAGCACTTCTTCGGTGCACGCCCCGAGCTGCTGGAAATGGTCAGCGACATGTCCGATGACGAGGTCTGGAAGCTCAACCGCGGCGGCCATGATCCGTTCAAGGTGTACGCGGCCTATCATCAGGCGGTCCACCACAAGGGCCAGCCGACCGTCATTCTGGCCAAGACCATCAAGGGCTACGGCACCGGCTCGGGCGAGGCGCAGAACATCGCGCACAACGTCAAGAAGGTCGACGTCGAGAGCCTGAAGGTGTTCCGCGACCGCTTCGGTGTACCGATCGCCGACGACCAGCTCAAGGACCTGCCGTTCTACAAACCGGAGCCGGACAGCCCGGAAGCCAAGTACCTGCAGAAGAAGCGCGAGGCGCTCGGCGGCTTCGTACCGCAGCGGCGCACCAAGAGCTTCAGCATCCCGACGCCGCCGCTGGAAACTCTCAAGGCGATCCTCGACGGTTCCGGCGATCGCGAAATCTCCACCACCATGGCCTTCGTCCGCGTGCTGGCGCAGCTGATCAAGGACAAGGACCTGGGCAAACGCATCGTCCCGATCATTCCCGACGAGGCGCGCACCTTCGGCATGGAGGGCATGTTCCGCCAGCTCGGCATCTATTCCTCGGTCGGCCAGCTGTATCAGCCGGTGGACAAGGATCAGGTGATGTTCTACCGCGAGGACAAGAAAGGTCAGATCCTTGAGGAAGGCATCAACGAAGCCGGCGCCATGTCCAGCTGGATCGCCGCGGCGACCGCCTACAGCAACCACAACCAGCCGATGCTGCCGTTCTACGTGTTCTATTCGATGTTCGGCTTCCAGCGCATCGGCGACCTCGCCTGGGCGGCGGGCGACAGCCAGGCGCGCGGCTTCCTGATCGGCGGCACCGCCGGTCGCACCACGCTCAACGGCGAAGGCCTGCAGCATGAGGATGGCCACAGCCACATTCTCGCTTCGACCATCCCGAACTGCCGCACCTATGACCCCACCTACGGCTACGAGCTGGCGGTGATCATCCGTGAAGGCATCCGGCAGATGACCGAAGAGCAGCAGAACATCTTCTATTACATCACCGTGATGAACGAGGCCTACCAGCAGCCGGCCATGCCTGAGGGCGTCGAGGAAGGCATCATCAAGGGCATGTACCTGCTTGAAGAAGACAAGATGGACGCCGCGCATCACGTCCAGCTGCTCGGCTCGGGCACCATCCTGCGCGAAGTGCGCGAGGCAGCGAAGATGCTGCGCGAAGACTACGGCGTCGCCGCCGACGTCTGGAGCGTACCGAGCTTCAACGAACTGCGTCGCGAAGGCCTCGCCGTGGACCGCTGGAACCTCCTGCACCCGCACGAGAAGCCGCGCCAGTCGTACGTCGAGCAGTGCCTGACCGGCCGCAAGGGTCCGGTGGTGGCCTCGACCGACTACATGAAGCTGTTCGCCGACCAGATCCGCCAGTGGGTTCCGTGCAAGGAATTCCGCGTGCTCGGCACCGACGGCTTCGGTCGCAGCGATACGCGCAAGAAGCTGCGCCATCACTTCGAAGTGGATCGCAACTGGGTCGTGCTGGCCACGCTGGAACAGCTGGTCGCACGCGGCGAGATGGAAGCCAAGGTACTGGCCGAAGCCATCGTCAAGTTCGGCATCAATGCCGATAAACCCAATCCGCTGGACTGCTGAGGAGCGAAGCCATGAGTGAATTGATTCGCGTACCCGATATCGGCAGCGGCGAAGGCGAAGTCATCGAACTGTTCGTCAAGGTCGGCGACCGCATCGAGGCCGAACAGAGCCTGCTGACGCTTGAGTCGGACAAGGCCAGCATGGAAATCCCGGCGCCCAAGGCCGGGGTGATCAAGGCGCTGAAGGTCAAGCTGGGTGATCGCCTGAAGGAAGGCGATGAGCTGCTCGAACTGGAAAGCGACGGCGGCGAAGCCAGCGCCGAGGCGCCAGCCGAGCCGGCCGCGCAAGCGGCTCAGGCACCCGATACCGCCGCAGCCAGCGCCCCGGCCGCCAGTGCCGAACCGGCACCGGCAGCGGCTGGCGGCGCCGAGCAGAGCCAGCAGGTCCAGGTGCCGGACATCGGCTCGTCGGGCAAGGCCCGCGTCATCGAGCTGTACGTCAAGCCCGGCGACCACATCGAAGCCGATCAGAGCCTGCTGACGCTGGAATCCGACAAGGCGAGTATGGAAATCCCCTCGCCGGCCACCGGCGTGGTGGAAAGCGTGGCGATCAAGCTGAACGACGAAGTCGGCACCGGCGACCTGATCCTGACCCTCAAGGTCCAGGGCGCCGCAGCGGCCGCGCCGGCTCCGGCAGCGGCACCGACCACCCCGACCGAGCCGACCAAGGCCGCCACGCCTGCCGAAGCCGATCGCAAGCAGGCACCCACCGCGCAGACCGAAGCGGCCAAGCCGGTTGGCGCGCCCAGCCGCGACGGCACCAAAGTGCATGCCGGCCCGGCCGTGCGTCAGCTGGCGCGTGAGTTCGGCGTCGAGCTGGCGGCGGTCACCGGCAGCGGTCCGAAAGGACGCATCCTCAAGGAAGACGTGCAGCAGTACGTCAAGAGCATGCTGCAGCAGGGGCCGCAGACCGCTGTCGGCGCCAGCGGTGGCGCCGGCATTCCGCCGATCCCGGCGGTGGACTTCAGCAAGTTCGGCGAGATCGAAGAAGTCGAGATGAGCCGCCTGATGCAGATCGGCGCGGCCAACCTGCATCGCAGCTGGCTGAACGTGCCGCACGTGACGCAGTTCGAGTTGGCCGACATCACCGAGCTGGAAGCCTTCCGCGTGGCGCAGAAAGCCGCCGCCGAGAAGGCCGGCGTCAAGCTGACCGTGCTGCCGCTGCTGCTCAAGGCCTGTGCGCATCTGCTGCGCGAACTGCCGGACTTCAACAGCTCCCTGGCCCCCAGCGGCAAGGCGCTGATCCGCAAGAAGTACGTGCACGTGGGCTTCGCCGTGGATACTCCGGACGGCCTGATGGTCCCGGTGATCCGCAACGTCGACCAGAAGAGCCTGCTGCAGCTGGCCGGCGAGGCCGCCGAGCTGGCGGAGAAGGCGCGCACCAAGAAGCTCTCGCCGGAGGCCATGCAGGGTGCCTGCTTCACCATCTCCAGCCTCGGCCACATCGGCGGTACCGGCTTCACGCCGATCGTCAATGCGCCGGAGGTGGCGATCCTCGGGGTCAGCAAGGCGACCATGCAGCCGGTGTGGGATGGTTCGGCCTTCCAGCCGCGCCTGATGCTGCCGCTGTCGCTGTCCTACGATCACCGGGTGATCAATGGCGCCGCCGCCGCGCGCTTCACCAAGCGCCTGTCGGAGCTGCTGGCGGATATCCGCACGCTGCTGCTGTAACTCGCGGAACGAAAAACGCCGCATCCCTCACAAGGATGCGGCGTTTTTGTTTGCCGTCCGGTGGCTCTGCCGCCGCTAGCCCTTCTGCAGATTGCGGATGAGGAACGACAAGGCCTTGGCCAGCTCTTCGGCACCTGCGGGATCGCGCAGGATGGTGACCAGCGGCGTGCCGTCGGCGGGACTGTCGATGATGCACACCAGCCCCTGCGGCGGACAGCGGTAGCTCAGATAGGGATCGAGACCGAACACCGACAGATTGCGATTGTGTACCGCGATGCCGTTGCCCGGGCCACGCACCTCTTCGCGAACTTGCAGTTCGCCGGATTTGCCGACACTCAGGCGATAGCTGAGGTCCTGCGGATTGGCGACACCGACCTGATAGGCGACCCGCAACGCGTAGCGGTCCAGCAGGCCGTTACCATGCGCCAGCAGCGCTTCGCGCTCACCGGCAAGACCGTAGCGAGACTTCAATTCCGAGAGGTAGTGCTCGGCTTCGCCACCACTGAATTGCGCCTGATCGGCGGCGTGTGTGTGCAGTGCGACATAGCTGCAGATCGACGCCGCCAATAACTTCAACCACCGACTTGTCAGCCTCTGTCGCATGATGCACCCTTGCCCGAAGTTAATATTATTTCGCCATCCTTGAAGTCCGCTGTAGCAGTGCAACAGCGCAACCAGCCGGTCCGGCCAGCATACTGGAAGCCAAGCGCTCGATGAAAATACATCCCGATGCCGCCAGCCGCCTGGCGCCCGAGGTTGTGATGCAGTTGCCAGTGCCTTCCCGGCTTGGAATGCTGCGCTTCGAGCGTCTGAACGAGGCCAGCTGGCTGCTGCTCTATCTGGACCCGGCCTGCGAACGCCACTTCGACGTGGTGGCCAACGAGCTGTGCTCGCTGATCGACTCGCCCTACGCGAGCCTGATGGAGCCGTACGTCCGGCACCAGCTGCACGACGATATCCAGCAGCAGCTCCTGAACCAGCCGCACTATTGCGTCGAATACCAGCTGCACACTCCGCGCGGCACGCTCACGCTGACCGAAGTGGGCGAGCGCTGCCGCAAGTACGGGCGCGAACTGCTGGTCGGCTACCTGATCGTCGGCAAACCGGCCGCCGCGCCGCTCAAGGGCGCCACCTCCGGCATGCACACCATGCTCGACCCGCCGGCACGCGACGAACAGCTGGAACAGCTGGTGCGCTCGCGCGCGCAGCAGCAGCTGATCGTGCGCCTGGCCCGTCACCGCTACGCCTCCGATAACCCGCAGCTCGAAGCCGCCGAACTCATCACCCAAGCCGCCTGCGAGGCTTACGAGGTCTGCCGGGCCGCCATCTGGCGGCTCAACGGCACGCAACTGGAGGCGGTCGCCGCCTTCCGCCGCGACGACGACGGTTACGAGTACCCCGCCGTGGTCGATCTGGCCCCGTATCCGCAGTACCTCGAGACGCTGCACAGCAGTCGCACCCTCGACGTCGGCGACGTCGTGCACGACCCGCGCACGCATGAGCTGGCGCAAAATCTGCTGATTCCACGCGGAATCAGCTCGATCCTCAGCGCAACGATCCGCATCGGCGGCGAGATGATCGGCCTGCTCTGCCTGCAGCACGACGGCCCGCCGCGCCGCTGGCAGCCTGACGAGGTGGCGTTCGCCGGCGAACTCGCCGACCAGTACGCCCAGGTCCTGGCCAACCAGCAGCGCGTCAGCGCGACCCACATGCTGCACCTGTTCCAGCGTGCGGTGGAACAGAGCGCCAGCGCCTTCATCCTGGTCGATCGCGAGGGCCGGGTGGAATACGTCAACCCGAGTTTCAGCGCGATCACCCAGTTCTCCGCCGAAGAGGTGCGCGGTCAGCTGCTAACTGATCTCACCAGTCTGGAGAACCTCGGTGCGCTGCTCTCGGACACGGCCTCCTCGCTGGCGCATGGCAACAGCTGGCAAGGCGAATTCCGCAGCCGGCGCAAGAACCTGGAGCCGTACTGGGGCCAGCTGTCGATCTCCAAGGTACTCAATGATGCCGGCGAACTGACGCACTACATCGGCATCTACGAGGACGTCACCCAGAGCAAGCTGGTGCAGCAGCACATCGAGCGCCTGGCCTACACCGACAACCTGACCAGCCTGGGCAACCGCCCGTACTTCATCCGCAGCCTGGAGGAGCGCTTCGCCGGCCACCGCACGCCCCAGCTGTGCCTGCTGCTGGTGGACATCGACAACTTCAAGCGGATCAACGACACCCTCGGGCACCAGACCGGCGACCGGCTGCTGACCAGCCTCGCGCAGCGCCTTCGCAACGGCCTCAGTCGCGACGGTGTGCTGGCGCGCTTCGCCAGCAACGAATTCGCCCTGCTGCTCGACGACATGGACCTCGAAGCCGGCCAGCGCCTGGCGCAACAGGTCCTGCGCACGCTCGACAAACCGCTGTTCGTCGACAAGCAGCTGATCAGCGTCAGCGGCTCGATCGGCCTGGCCTGCGCGCCGCTCCACGGCAACGACCCGGAGACGCTGATGAAGCATGCCGGCCAGGCGCTGCACAAGGCCAAGGCCAACGGCAAGAACCAGCTCCAGGTGTTCACCGACGCGCTGCACACCGAGGCCAACAACAAGCTGTTCGTCGAAAACAACCTGCGCCGTGCGCTCACCCACGACGAGCTGGAGCTGTTCTACCAGCCCAAGCTATGCCTGCGCTCGGGGCGCTTGCAAGGCGTCGAGGCACTGCTGCGCTGGAATCATCCCACCCGCGGCATGATCAGCCCGGACCAGTTCATCAGCGTGGCTGAGGAAACCGGGCTGATCATCCCGATCGGCAAATGGATTGCCCGCGAAGCCTGTCGCATGGGCGTGCGACTGTCCGAGCTGGGGCTGGGCCGGCCGCAGGTGGCGATCAACCTGTCGCCCAAGCAGTTCTCCGACCCCGAGCTGATCGCCTCCCTGGCTGCCACCCTGCACGAGGAACAACTGCCGGCCGCGCAGCTGGAGCTGGAGCTGACCGAAGGCCTGCTGCTCGATGCCACTGAACAGACTCGCCAGCAGCTGCTCGGGCTCAAGGCGCTGGGCGTGACGCTGGCGATGGATGATTTCGGTACCGGCTACTCGTCGCTCAGCTACCTGAAGAAATTCCCCATCGACGTGATCAAGATCGATCGCAGCTTCATCAAGGACATTCCCGACAACCAGGACGACATGGAGATCACCTCGGCGGTGATCGCGATGGCGCGCAACCTGCGTCTGAAAGTCGTCGCCGAAGGCATCGAGAGCCCCGCCCAGCTGGCCTTCCTGCGCCGCCAGCGCTGCGATATCGGCCAAGGCTACCTGTTCGATAAGCCGATCCCGTCGTCCCGCCTGCTCGAAGCCTTGCGGCGCTATCCGCACTGGGCCTGAACGCCGCGGCGACCGGACGGCGCCTGACGCTTCAAGACACCGCCGACCTCCGGTAGCCTGACTGACGTCTTTCGCTCCGGCCGAGGTTGTCACCATGCCGCTACGCTCGCAGATTCTCGTGCATCAGAACGCGCTGCCCACCGCCGAACAGGCGCTGCCGGGCCGCTCCACGCCGATGGCGGTACCTGAGGCCCATTACGTCAACGGCCATCCGCTGCAACCACCGTTTCCTGCCGGCCTGCAGCAGGCGCTGTTCGCCCTCGGCTGCTTCTGGGGTGCCGAGCGGCGTTTCTGGGAACAGCCCGGCGTGTGGACCACCGCCGTGGGTTATGCCGGTGGCTTCACGCCGAATCCGACCTATGAGGAAGTCTGCTCGGGTCTGACCGGACACACCGAAGCCGTGCTGGTGGTGTTCGATCCGCAGCAGATCGATTATCAGACGCTGCTCACCGTGTTCTGGGAATCGCACAATCCGACCCAGGGCATGCGCCAGGGCAACGATGTCGGCAGCCAGTACCGCTCGGCGATCTACTGGCTGGACGACAGCCAGCGCGAGCAGGCACAGACCAGCCAGGCGGCGTTCCAGCGCCAGCTCAGCCAGGCCGGCTATGGCGCGATTACCACGGAGATTGCGCAGGCACCGACGTTCTATTACGCCGAGGGCTACCATCAGCAGTACCTGGCGAAGAACCCGGGCGGCTACTGCGGCCTGGGCGGCACTGGGGTGCGTCTGCCCGGCTGATGCCGGCGCAGATTATGTTGCGCGCAAAAAGAAAAACCCCGCCGAGGCGGGGCTTTGCAGACTGTGAATCCTGACATCCGTGATCGTGCGCCATCCTGGCGCCACTCCGTTCTCGTCCTTCTTTTTGATTGCGCTACCTTGCGCCGAGGTCCGAGTGCAGAAGAGTACTGACCGCCTCGCCGAGACAGTAGTAGCCATCTTGCATCACGCGCTGTAAGCAATTTCCTACAAGCAAGTCATCCTTGATCCGCTTTGTAGGTGATTGCTTACAGCGACGTGCTTTTTAGGACCGGACTACTGGCGCAAACGTTCCACACACATGGCCGATTAATTTCATTACGCCGCCAGATTAAGCCGCCGCTCAGAACTCCTCGGCCGCCAGCAGGTACAGCGAATCGCTGCCGGCGCGTACCGAGGCGGTCAGCGAATGGATGCGCGGCAGCAGACGGGCGAAGAAGAAGCGCGCAGTGCCGAGCTTGCTGCGGTAGAAGGCATCGTCCTTGCCCAGCGCCGCACGCGCCATCATCGCCCACATGTAGGCGTAGGCGGTGTAGCCAAACACGTGCAGGTATTCCACCGAGGCCGCGCCGATTTCGTTCGGGTTCTGCTTGGCTTGCTCCAGCACCCAGGCGGTCAGGTCGTCCAGATTGTCCAGCGCCGCCTGCAGCGGTTCGATGAACTCGGCCAGCTCCTGCCCGGCAGAGGCGATGAAACCACGCACCTCGTCGGCGAAGTTGCGGTACAGCTCGCCACCACTACCCACCACCTTGCGGCCGACCAGATCGAGCGCCTGGATGCCGTTGGTGCCTTCGTAGATCTGCGTGATACGGCAGTCGCGCACCAGCTGCTCCTGACCCCATTCGCGGATGAAACCGTGGCCGCCGAACACCTGCTGGCCATGCACGGTCGTCTCCAGGCCCATGTCCGTGAGGAAGGCTTTGGCTACCGGTGTCAGCAGGGCGACCTGCGCATCGGCACGCTGGCGTGCTTCGGCATCATCGCTGAACTTGGCGATATCCAGCTGCAGCGCTACGTAGCTGGAGAATGCGCGGCCACCTTCGTTCAACGCTTTCATGGTCAGCAGCATGCGACGCACGTCTGGATGCACGATGATCGGATCGGCCGCCTTGTCCTGCGCCACCGGGCCGCTCGGTGCGCGGCTCTGGATGCGCTCGCGGGCGTAGTCGATGGCGCTCTGGTAGGAACGCTCGCCGGTGGCCAGGCCCTGGATGCCGACGCCCAGACGCTCGTAGTTCATCATGGTGAACATCGCCGCCAGACCTTTATTCGGCTCGCCAACCATCCAACCGGTGGCGCCGTCGAAATTCATCACGCAGGTGGCCGAGGCCTGGATACCCATTTTGTGCTCGATGGAGCCGCACGACGCGGCGTTGCGCGCCCCCAGCGAGCCGTCCTCGTTGACCAGCACCTTGGGCACCAGGAACAGCGAGATACCGCGCGAACCGGCCGGCGCATCCGGCAGTTTGGCCAGCACCAGATGGATGATGTTTTCGGTCAGGTCGTGCTCACCGCCGGTGATGAAGATCTTCGTGCCACTGACCTTGTAGCTGCCGTCGGCCTGCGGCTCGGCGCGCGTGCGGATCATGCCCAGATCGGTGCCGGCGTGCGGCTCGGTCAGACACATGGAGCCGGCCCAGACGCCGCTATACATGTTCGGCAGATACTTCTGCTTCAGCGCCTCGCTGGCATGCGCGTGAATCGACAGACAGGCGCCGGAGGTCAGCATCGGGTACAGACCGAAGGCCAGGCTTGCGGAGTTCATCATCTCCTCCACCTGCGCCGAGATAACCTTGGGCATGCCCATGCCGCCATAGGTCGGATCGCCGCCGACGCCGACCCAGCCGCCCTCGGCGTACAGGCGATAGGCTTCGGGGTAGCCCGCCGGCGTGCTGACCTGCCCGGCGTCCCAGCGGCAGCCTTCCTCGTCGCCGCTGCGGTTCAGCGGGGCAATGGTACCGGCGGTAATCTTGCCGGCTTCTTCGAGGATGGCGTCAGCCGTCTCGGCATCCACCGCCTCGGCCAGCGCCGGCAGGGTCTGCCAGAGCTTCGGCGCCTCGAAGACTTCATTCAGGACGAAACGCATATCGCGCAGCGGCGCTTGGTAATCAGCCATGTGCAAATCCTCGCAAGACACGGATTGGCGGCCTCGGCGGGCCGTTTCCAGCGAGTCTAAACCAATAACGAATATTGGACTAAGCGTCTTTTAGTGACCGATCAGTTTTCATTGGTCACATTAGGAATGCACTTTTTCAGGCTCCAGAATGCAGAAAGCCGCTGCAGGAGCAGCGGCTTTCGGGTGCAGCGCAGACGATCAGTAGCCGAGCGCGAAGTCTTCTTCGGCCATGTCCATCAGATTGTCGGCACCGGACAGCATGGCTTCCACATGCGTGCGAGTGCGCGGCAGGATGCGTGCGAAGTAGAAGCGCGCGGTCTGCAGCTTGGCCTTGTAGAAGGCCTGCTCCTCGGTGCCGGCAGCCAGTTTCTCGGCAGCCAGGCGCGCCATGTCGGCCCAGAAGTAGGCCAGGCAGGCGTAGCCGGAGTACATCAGGTAGTCCACCGATGCGGCGCCGACTTCCTCGCGGTTCTTCATGGCAGCCATGCCGACCTTCATGGTCAGTTCGCCCCACTCCTTGTTCAGCTTGCCCAGCGGCTCGACGAATTCCTTGACCGCATCGTTGCTTTCGTTGGCCTGGCAGAACTTGTGCACGATCTTGGTGAAGCCCTTGAGCGCCTCACCCTGGGTCATCAGTACTTTGCGGCCCAGCAGATCGAGTGCTTGCACGCCGGTGGTGCCTTCGTACAGGCAGGAGATCCGGCTGTCACGGACGTTCTGCTCCATGCCCCATTCGGCGATGAAGCCGTGGCCACCGTAGATCTGCACGCCGTGGTTGGCGGCCTCGAAGCCTACTTCGGTCATGAACGCCTTGGCGATCGGGGTGAGGAAGGCCAGCAGGGAATCGGCGGCTTTCTTCTGCTCCTCGTCCTGACTGCGCTGAACGATGTCCACCTGCTTGGCGGCGAAGTACAGCATCGCACGGTTACCCTCGGCGAAGGCCTTCATGGTCAGCAGCATGCGACGTACATCAGGGTGCACGATGATCGGGTCGGCGGCTTTCTCCGGCGCCTTCGGGCCGGTCAGCGAACGCATCTGCAGTCGCTCGCGAGCATAGGCAATACCGCCCTGGAAGCCGACTTCCGCATGGGCCAGGCCCTGCAGCGCGGTACCCAGGCGGGCGGTGTTCATGAAGGTGAACATGCAGTTCAGGCCCTTGTTCGGCGGGCCGATCAGGAAGCCGGTGGCCGCGTCGAAGTTCATCACGCAGGTGGCGTTGCCGTGGATGCCCATCTTGTGTTCCAGCGAGCCACAGGACACACCGTTGCGCTCGCCAATCTCACCCGAGGCCGTCGGCAGGAACTTCGGCACGATGAACAGCGAGATACCCTTGGTGCCTTCCGGCGCATCGGGCAGGCGGGCCAGCACGATGTGCACGATGTTCTCGGCCATGTCGTGCTCACCGGCGGAAATGAAGATCTTGGTGCCGGTGACCTTGTAGCTGCCGTCGGCCTGCGGCTCGGCCTTGGTGCGCAGCATGCCCAGATCGGTGCCGCAGTGCGGCTCGGTCAGGCACATGGTGCCGGTCCACTGGCCGGAAACCAGCTTGGTCAGGTAGGTCTGCTGCTGCTCGGTAGTACCGTGAGCGTGCAGGGTATTCATCGCGCCATGCGACAGGCCCGGGTACATGCCCCACGACCAGTTGGATTCGCCGATCATCTCGCTGATCGCCATACCCAGCGACTCGGGCAGGCCCTGACCGCCGTGCTCGACGTCATGCGCCAGGCTCGGCCAGCCACCTTCGACGAACTGCTGGTAGGCCTCCTTGAAGCCGGTCGGGGTGGTCACGCCGGATTCGCTCCAGGTGCAGCCTTCGATGTCGCCGACACGGTTCAGCGGGGCAAGCACCTGCTCGCAGAACTTCGCGCCTTCTTCGAGGATGGCATTGACCATATCCGGGGTGGCGTCTTCACATCCCGGCAGGCTCTGGTAGTGCGCCTCGTAGCCGAGCAGCTCGTCGCGGACGAAGCGGATATCGCGCAAGGGGGCCTTGTAGTCGGGCATAGCGTAAACCTCAGCGGTGAGTTCTGGTTGCGGCGGTCGGCAGCGGCCGGCCGCGCGGATTCGATTCCGGCCGTCGATCGTGGGCACGGAGAGTCAAACAGGCGTTTGAAACATACGTTTCGATCCAGGCGATGTCAAGCCAGTGCAAGGCAGCCGCTCATCGGCCGGCGCTTTCATGCTAGGCGATGCGTCAACGTGAGCAGAGGGACGAAACGGACAGTTGCGACGGCAGTCGCGACGCACGCGCAGGGGCGGGCCCGGCTGTGAAAGCAACCGCGTCAAAAACAAGAAGAGGAGGGAAAGCGACGCGGCCGACGGGCCGCGAGGAATCAGGCCTGGGTATCGATCAGCGTGCCGAGTACTTCATCGGCGCTGCGAATCAGGCGGGCGCCGAGTGCGGCGTTGTGCTCGCCGAGCTTCAGCTCGATCAGCTGCTCGCTGATCTCGGTCAGCGCCTGGGAGCTGTCAACCGTCGGCAGGCTGGCGGCGGCGATCGTCGAGGCAGCCTGATCGACTCGCTGCTGGGCGCCCTGGTAGGCGCTCAGGCCGGCACCAAGAAGGCTATTGGAGATTTGCATGGTCGACTCCGAAGGCGGATTGCCAGCATTCAAGCAGATGGTGCCGTCAGCGGCAAGGCAGATGTTCCAGCGCGGCCAGTCGCAAGTGCGCAGCGACCTGCGCGGCCGACGCCTCCGCCAGGCGCGGCACACGGCCCAGGCAGGGCGCCGGCAGCAGCTCGTCGAGCGTCGCGAGGTTCTCTTCCAGCCGTGACATGGCGGGATCGAGGATGTTGGCGACCCAGCCGGCCAGCACCAGACCGTCGTGCGCGATCGCCTCGGCGCTCAGCAACGCATGGCTGATACAACCCAGCCGCACGCCCACCACCAGAATCACCGGCAGCTGCAGGCGATTCGGCAAGGCGGCCAGCGTCTCCCGCGCGTTCAGCGGTACCCGCCAGCCGCCAGCCCCCTCGACGAGGGTGAAGTCGGCCCGTCGATCCAGTACAGCCTGTACGGCGTCGGCCAGCGCCGAGGTGTTCAACGTCACGCCGGCTTCACGCGCCGCGATGTGCGGGGCGATGGCCGGCGCGAAGGCGAACGGGTTGACCTGTGCATAGTCGAGCGCCGGGCAGCACTCGGCCTGCAGCGCGAGCGCATCGGCATTGCGCAGCCCCTGCGGCGTCGCCGTGCAGCCGGAAGCGATCGGCTTGACCGCCGCGGTCGACAATCCAGCCGCCCGCGCAGCATGCAGCAGGCCGGCGGCGATGGTGGTCTTGCCGACATCGGTATCCGTGCCGGCAATGAAGAACGCGCGATTCAACTCATGGCTCCTTGCGCAACACGCCGTAGACCACCTGATAGGTCGCCGGCAATCCTGCGGGCTGGCGCAGCTGCTCGTAGGCGGCAACCAGCGCACGCAAGCGCGCGCGGCCGGTCAGCCCGCCGGGCCGCCCAGGGTTGAGGTTGTGCGCACCGAGCGCCTTGAGTTCGTGGGTCAGCTGGCGCAGATCGGCGAAATACAGCACCTCGGGACGCACCTCCAGCGTTAGTAGGTGCAGGCCGCTCTCAGCGCAGAGCGTGCGGTAGGTGGTCAGTGGGCGAAAGCGATTGACATGGGCCAGGCCATCAACGGCCTGCCAGCTGTCGCGCAGCTCCTGCAGGGTGCCGCTGCACAGGCTGCTGAAGGCAAACGTACCGCCTGGCTGCAGGACGCGCCGAGCTTCGCTGAGCACACCGGCGAAATCCTCGCACCACTGCAAGGCCAGGCTGGAAAACACCAGTCCGACACTGTCTTCGCGCAGCGGCAGGTGCTCGGCGTCGCCGACGACGAACTGCCGCGCGCCGCCAGCCGGCCGCGCGTGGCGCAGCATGCCTTCGGCAATATCCAGCGCCACGCCCTCGGCCTGCGGGAACCGCGCCGCCAGCGCGCGGGAGAAATAGCCGGTCCCGCTGCCCAGGTCGAGCCAACGCGTCGGCGGCGACATGTCCGGCAATGCGGCGAGCAGATTGCCGCCGACCCGTCGCTGCAGGGCGGCGACGCTGTCGTAGCTGGCGGCGGCGCGGGAAAAGGACGCCGCTACCTGGCGCTTGTCGGGCAGCACGCCCGTCGGGTGCTGGCCGAGGGAAGACTCAGTCATCCTCGCCCTCATCCATGAACGCCAGCATCGCCGTCGCCACATCCTCGGCGCGCTCCAGCGGCAGGCCGTGGCTGGCATTGGCCAGCACGTCGACTTCAACGTCCGGCAACCAGGCCAGCAGCGCCTCGGCGGCGGCCGCCGGCACCAGCGCATCGCCGCCGGCGAACAGGTGCAGCTGCGGGCCGACGTAGCGCTGCAACGCCGCGCGACCATCCAGTTCGGCCAGCAGGCGCAGCCCGGCGGCGGCGACCGCCTGCGGCTGGTCGAGCAGACTGACCTGCAGCTGCCGCGCCAGCGTGCGCGGATCGTAGGCGCCGCGGCTGCAGAGCAGACTGAAACGCTTGAGCGTGTCCTGCGGGCCCAGGCGGAAGGCCTCCTCGAAGGCATCGAAGACCTCGGCCGGCATGGCTGCCGACCAGTCGTCGCGGCCACGGAAACAGGGGTTGCTGCACAGCGTCATCAAGCCGGGACAGTTGTCGCCGCGACGCGCCGCCAGCTGTGTCGCCAGCATGACACCCAGCGACCAGCCGGCCAGCCAGCAGTCGGCCGGCAGGCGCGCGTCCAGCTCGTCGAGCCAGGCGCTCGGCTGCTCCAGCGCCGGCAGCGGTGCGATCTCCACCTGCAGATGCGGCTGGCGCTCGCGCAATACCTCGGCCAGCGGTTCGAGCGCCGCGGGGCCGAACGCCCAGCCCGGCAGCAGAATCAGTCGCTCACGCATCGTCGCGCTCCTCGGGCAGCAGTGCCCAGCAGTCGGCCAGCGCCTCCAGCAGGCGCTCGAGCTGCGCATCGCTATGGGTCGCGGTGAAGGTGATCCGCAACCGTGCGCTGCCGGCCGGAACGGTTGGCGGGCGGATGGCGCCGACCAGAATGCCGCGCTCGCGCAACAACGCCGACAACCTCAGCGCCCGCTCGCTGCTGCCGACCAGCACCGGCTGGATCGGCGTGGGGCTATCCATCAGCGTCAGGCCGATCTGCGCGGCGCCCGCGCGGAAACGCGCCACCAGACGCTGCAGATGCTCCCGTCGCCAGCCCTCGCTGCGCAGCAGCTCCAGGCTTTTCAGTGTGGCACAGGCCACCGCCGGCGGCTGGCTGGTGGTGTAGATGTACGGACGGGCGAACTGGATCAGCGTCTCGATCAGCTCCTCGCTGCCGGCGACGAACGCCCCTGCCGTACCGAACGCCTTGCCGAGGGTGCCGACCAGCACCGGCACGTCGTCGATGCCCAGACCGAAATGCTCGACGATGCCGCCGCCGTTCGCGCCCAGCGGGCCGAAGCCGTGCGCATCATCGACCATCACCCAGGCGCCGCGCTGCCGGACTGCGGCGCAGATCGCCGGCAGCTCGGCGAGATCGCCGTCCATGCTGAACACGCCGTCGGTGACCACCAGGGTATTGCCGGCGGCTTTCTCCAGGCGCTTGCCAAGGCTGGCGGCATCGCTGTGCAGGTAGCGCGAGAAGCGCGCACCGCTGAGCAGCCCGGCATCGAGCAGCGAGGCGTGATTGAGGCGATCTTCCAGCACCGTGTCGCCCTGCCCGACCAGCGCGGTAACGGCGGCGAGGTTGGCCATGTAGCCGGTGGAGAACAGCAGCGCGCGCGGCCGTCCGGTGAATTCGGCGAGCGCTTCTTCGAGCTGGTGATGCGGCATGCTGTGGCCGATCACCAGATGCGAGGCGCCGCCGCCGACACCCCAGGTCGCGGCACCCTGCTGCATGGCGGCGATCACCTCGGGGTGGTTGGCCAGGCCCAGGTAGTCGTTGGAACAGAACGCCAGCAGGCGCTCGCCATCGACGACCACTTCAGGCTGCTGCGGGGTCTGCAGCAATGGACGTTGGCGATAGAGGTGCGCGGCGCGGCGCTCGGCGAGGCGGGAGGCGAGATCGAAGGTCATGGGCAGAACCGGTAACGGTGGATGGCCGCAAGCGGGCCATCCACCCTACGAATAAGTCGGCTTCGCGGTGAATGAGGCTCGGCTCATCCACCGCACCGCACCTCAAACAGCTGCGTTGTAGAACAGCTTGGAATCGCGCTGCTCGATCAGCGCCTGCTCGATGGCGGCCTGATGCACCTCGTCGGCATGCTCGTGACGCTCTTCCGGCTTGATGCCCAGGCGCGCGAACAGCTGCATGTCCTTGTCGGCCTGCGGGTTGGCGGTGGTCAGCAGCTTCTCGCCATAGAAGATCGAGTTGGCGCCGGCGAGGAAGGCCAGGGCCTGCATCTGCTCGTTCATCTGTTCGCGGCCGGCGGACAGGCGCACGTGGGACTTGGGCATCATGATGC
>JAANMV010000381.1_pt1 | contig 55460 bp, 47 predicted proteins | sample 7279661 | NCBI WGS metagenome assembly JAANMV01 (sample SAMN14094540, study PRJNA606508) | bioreactor metagenome | isolation source: A lab-scale SPAN reactor treating ammonium-rich wastewater day 121 | place: Ireland: Galway | collected 2017-05-16
ACCCGTTGAAACGGGTTGCTGATCACGCCATTCTGCCATGACAACCTGCTTCAGCAGGTTTTCGATAACAGACCGTGAATTCATTCACGGGGCCAGGGCTCGCAATGACATATCAGGTGAACTGTTACGGTTTCTAAAACCTTTAGGGTTTTGGGGCTACCACCTCCATCCTCCATCCTCCTTCGTCCAGATAAAAAACCATGGCCTTCGACATCGAAAGCTGGAAATTCAGCATCAAGGAACGCCTGCACAACTGGAAGCCGGAGGTTGAGCTGGCCGGCGTCAACACCCTCTATGGCTTTTTGGCCTCCATGGCCTTGGCGCCGGTGGTGCAGGCAGCGGTGGCGGGCGATCCGATCAACGCTACGCTCGCCATGGTCGGCGTGGCCGGGGCGGTCGGGGGCAACCTGCTGGCCGAACAGGTGCAGCGCTGGCAGGACAAGGGGGGCGCGCCGCCTGCGGCGGAAACGGCCTCATTTTTGTTGGAAAAGGCCCGGGGGAGCGTAGAGATACGGCAGGCGTTTGATGCATTGTTGCTCAAACTGGAGCTTTCGCAGATGGCGCAGGTTGGCCTGAGCGAGAATGATAGGGAATGGTTTCGTAGGGAACTCCAACAGGAACTGCGTGGGGTGAATAGCAGCATAGTCATCGATGCCAGCGGTCAGGCCGGCGTCGCCCTCGGTCACAGTGCTGCCGCCGGCGCCTACGGCATCGCCATCAACGGCGATGTCGCCCACAGCTTGATTGCCATCTATGTTCAGCAAGCGCCGCAAGCGCCGCAAGCCGACTATGAGGCGGCGCTGGAACGCTATGTACGCCATTTGCGCACAACCCGCAGCATCCTGAATCTCAGAGGCATTCGCTCCTTCCAGCCGCTCAGCATCGAACTGGAACATTCCTACATCACCTTGCGGGCGTTGGATCCGGAACGCACCGAGCGCGCCCTGGCTGCAACCAAAGGGCGCGCGAGGACGGCCGCCATTGCCCAACTGCTGGAAAAGGAACAGGAGAAGCCGCTGCCATTACAACAGTTGCTTGCCAAACATAAACGACTGGTGGTGCTGGGCGATCCTGGTTCGGGCAAGACCACCTTTCTCTCCTATCTAACCCTCTCGGTGGCTCGCGCCATTGCCGATGACAACCTGGCATTGTTGCAGGCCCGTCTGGGGCGGTGGAGTCAGGCCCCTTTGCCTATTGCTCTGCCATTGCGCGAGTTCGGTCGATACCTGCGCAATCTCCCGGCGCGAAAACGCATTGGGCCGCAGCCGCAATGGCTGCTCGACTACCTGCGAGAGTACTACGACGGCTGGAACCTGCAGCTGCCGGGCGACTTCTTCACCCACCACCTTGATGCCGGCCGCTGCCTGATCATGCTGGATGGGCTGGATGAAGTAGCCGACTTCAACGAGCGCGTCCTCGTCAGCGAGCAAGTCGAGGCCTTTGTGCAGCGCTATGGCGACAACGGCAATCGCTTCATCATCACCTGTCGCGTTCGGGGGTACGAGGGTCAGGCCCGGCTTGGCCAGAAGTTCATGACCAGCACCCTTTTGCCCTTCACGGATGACGACATCAGGCAGTTTGCCAATGCCTGGTGCCTGGCCGTGGCTGCCGCCCAGGTGCAAACCGCCGACGAATCCGTGCGGCAGAAGGCAAGCGCTGAAGCTGAGGATCTGATCCAGGCGATCCATGCCAGCCCCAAGGTGCGCGAACTTGCCAGCAACCCTCTGTTGCTAACGGTCATCGCGCTTGTGCATGAACGCCGCGCCAAACTGCCGGAACGCCGCAGCGAGCTGTACAACGAGTGCACAGAAGTGCTGTTGGGCTACAGGGAGACGGGCAAAGAAGGGGAAGAAAGCAAGCGTCTGGCCCACTACACCGGCACTGCCCTGCAAATGGATGCGGGCGAAAAGCGCGCCTTCCTGGAACCGATCGCCCTGGCCATGCACGAGGACAATGTGCGAGAGTGGGAGTTCGAGGTGATTGTCTCAGCTCTGGCCAAACAATTCCAGGAGCGGGGGCATGCGCCTGCCGACGCCAGGGACATGGGCAAGGATTTTCTGGAGACGCTCACGGTACGCAGCGGCCTCATTCAGGAAGTCGAGCAAAACATGTACGGCTTTTTGCACCTTTCCTTTCAGGAGTACCTGGCCGCCCGCAAGATCGCTGACACCCCAAAGTATATCGGCGACACCCTCAGCCATCTGGACGACAGTTGGTGGCGCGAGACCATCCTGCTGCAGGCCGGTCACCTCAGCGAAACCGGGCGCTCTCGAGTGAGCGAGTTGGTGAAGGCTATTTTGAGCGCGCCAGGCGACCCCCTCGACCGGCTGAACTTTGCCGGGCTTTGCCTGGTCGATGTGGGCCGGTTGAAAGCTGAGGCAACGCTGTGGGATCGGGTCGTCGGCGATCTGTTGGCTGTCCTCACCGGCAAGGAACCGCCCAAACGCAGGGCCGCGGCCGGCGTGGTCCTGGCCAAGCTGGGCGACCCTCGCGAAGGCGTGGGCGTGAGCGACGGCCTGCCCGACATCCTCTGGTCGCAGGTGATCCCTGCCGTCCCCTTCCCCATGGGCAATGACAAGCCGGCAGCGAGGTCCAGCGACGAGCAACCCCGCTTCCAGTGCACCCTGATCCGCCAGCCCTACCGCATCAGCCGCTATCCCGTCACCGTGGCCCAGTATCAGGCCTTTGTCAAGGCCCGGGGCTACGAACAAAGGCGCTTCTGGACGGAGGCGGGCTGGGCCTGGAAGGAGAAGGGGAAGATCAGCGGCCCGCAGACGTACCGCGACCCCTTCCAGACGCCCACCCATCCCCAGGTGGGCGTGAGCTGGTACGAGGCCCATGCCTTTTGCCAGTGGTTGGCCGATGTGACGGGCCTGCCCATCCGCCTGCCCAGCGAGGCGGAATGGGAGCGGGCCGCCCGCCACACCGACGCCCGCCTTTACCCGTGGGGCCAGGATGCCCCCAAACTACGCTGCAACATGAGGGATACCGGCATCGGCAGCACCTGCGCCGTGGGCCTGTTTCCTGATGGGGATGCGGTTTGCGGGGCAGCGGACATGAGCGGTAATATGTGGGAATGGTGCCGCACGAAATGGCTGGACACCTACGAGCGCTACGAGCAGCAAGCCGACGATGATCCTGCCGGAAGCGAGCGGCGTGTGGTTCGTGGCGGCTCGTGGAACCTCAACGTGAGCTACGTCCGCTGCGCCAACCGTGTCAGGAACCTCCCGGACTACCGTAACAACATTTGCGGTTTTCGGGTGGTGTGCTCCCCATGCGAAAGCGGGGCACGCGCCTGAGTCAACCAGAAGCCTTTGCCCCCGCTTTCGCCACCTTTGATCTCTGATCCCTCTGATCTCTGAATCTCTGAACACCGGCGGCGGAGCCGCCGGCCTGATCTCTGGGGGGGTGTGGGGGCGCAGCCCCACCGGCTGTCCCTCGTCCCTCGTCCATCGTCCTTCGTCTCCTCAAATAGAGGTTTGTCCTGTGCCGGAGCAAAAACGCAAGACCAGCAAAGCCAAAATCAGCGGCAGCGGCGCCATCGCTCAGGATGGCAGCGTGGCCGCGGGCGCGGGCGGCATCGCCATTGGCGGGGATGTGCAGGGCGCCATCATCGTGGGCGGGCCGCTGCCAGGAATAGCGCCCTCTCCGTCCGCCCCGCCTGACCCCGACCGGGCAGGGCCCGACCTGCGCGAGCGTTTGCAGCAGCAACAGCGTCTGCTCGCCGCCTATCGCCGGCAGGCCGTGCTCGCTGGCGGCCGCGAGGCAGCCGCCCTGGCCGTGCTGATCGAGCAGGCTGAGTCGGAGATCCGGCGGTTGCAGGCGGAGATCGACGACAGGCAGGGGTAAGCTCAAACCACACGCGCCGGGGCCGCGCGGCGGCTCAGCCCGGCCAATAATTGCCCACCAACAACGCGTATTTCTCCCGCAGCGCCGCCGGGATCTTGGCCGGGCTGGTGATGATGGCATTCTCCAGGGCATTGGCGTAGGGCGAGGGAGGCGCATCCCGCAGCAGGGCGATGGCGTGTAGCGTGGCCTGCTGCGCGGCCGCGGCATTGCCCTGCAGGGTGCGGATCACCATCTCCACCGTCACCGGCTCCTCGTGCCACACATCATAATCGGTGACATGGGCGATGATGGCGTAGGAGAGGCCAGCCTCGCGGGCCAGAAAGGCCTCGGGGATGGCGGTCATGCCGATGATGGCGAAGCCGAGGCTGCGGAACACGCGGCTCTCCGCCCGGGTGCTGAAGCGGGGGCCTTCGATGATCACAAACTCCCCGCCCCTGTGCACTTTCTTGCCCGTCGCGGCCACAGCCTGATAGAGGATGCCGGAGAGGGTGGGGCAGAGGGGATCGGCCACCGAGGGGTGGACGACCAGCCCCGGTTCATCGAAAAAGGTCAGGGGCCGCAGCCGCGTGCGGTCGAAAAGCTGGTCGGGGATGACGATGTGGCCCGGCTCGTACGCTTCCTGCAAGGAGCCGCAGGCATTCATCGAGATCAGATACTCGACGCCCAGCTTTTTGAAGCCCCAGATGTTGGCGCGGCTGTTGAGATGGGTGGGGCTGATGAAATGGCCGCGGCCATGCCGGGCGAGGAAGGCCACGCCCTGACCATCGATCTCGCCCAGGATGTAGTTGTCGCTGGGCGGGCCGAAGGGCGTGTCGATCTGCACCTCGCGGGTCTGGCTGAGGCCGGGCAGATCATACACGCCGCTGCCGCCGATGACGCCGATGCGAATAGAGTCTGTCATGTGCTTTCTCCGAGTGGGTGTTGGGTATTGGGTGTTGGGTATTGGGTAAAAGTTCGCCTACTATGTCATTGCGAGCGCAGCGAAGCAATCCCCAAGGTGGCTCGTCAATTTTTGGGAGTTCAAGCAGCGTTGGGGATTGCTTCGGGGCTATCGCCCCTCGCAATGACATAATTTAAGTATTTTGTATTAGATATTGGTTAATGGGTATTTTTGTTACATATCTAACATTTCGTATTAGCGACTAATATCCAATACTCAATACCCAATACCCAATATCCAATATCTAACAACTAACAACTTCGAGGGGAATGTCGTGTTCCTGCGCCCAGGCTTGCCAGTGGGGGGTGGAGTGGGCGGCAAAGGCTGCGGCCAGCGCCGCGTGCGCGGCGGGGTCGAGGGGATTGGCGGGCAGGCCGGCGATGTGCTCGCGCACTCCCTGCCAGAAATGCGGCTCCAGCGCGGCCAGGGCCAGCCAGCCATCGCTGCTGCGATAGAAGCGATAGCCGGCATGCCCGCCGCCCAGCAGCCCGCCCGGCCGGGTAAGGCCAAAGGCCAGCGGGGCCTGGAAAAAGCGGGCCGCGTCGCACAGCGCCACCTCCTGTGCGCCGCCGCCGCCGGCGTGCAGAGCCAGGGCCACGATCGTCGCCTGCTGCGCGCCGCCCAGATCCGCCAGCAAGCTGCGGGGCAGCGCGGGCGGCTGCAGCAGCCCCGCCGCCGCCTGATAGGTGAGATCGTGGCCAGGCGCGCCGGCCTGCGCGCCGGACGCGCCGACGATGTTGACAATGGCTAATTTCGCATAGTCATTGATTATGATTTCAGGGTCGAGGCCCATGCGCGCCAGGGCAGGGGGGCGCTGCGCGGTGATGAGGATGTCGGCCTTGGCCAGCAAACGGGCCATCTCGTCCCGTCCCGCCGTGCTCTTCAAGTCCAGGCGCCGTATCTCGACGCCGGCGTGCAGCGCCTCATACCAGGGCCGGCAGTACTGAGCCAGGGGGTCGCCCGCCGGCGGCTCCACCTTGATCACCTGGGCGCCGAGGCTGGCAAGCTGCGCCGCGGCCAGTGGAGCGGGCAAATTCAGCCCGGTGTTGATCACCCGCAGGCGATGCAGGGGTAAAAAATCATTGTTTCGCATAGTCATTGCCTATATTTTTACAGCTGGGACAATTCACCACAAGAGATCACCAGCCGTCAGATCCCGCGCTTGCACACCGATCCGCTTCACCAATTTGATGCCATCCCACGGCTCCTCCCACAGGCCATCGTGCAAGGCCCAGGAGCGGCCGCGCACACTTTCGGCCAGGATCGGATCGCGAAATGGGGTGGAGCCGTCCAATCGCCGCGCCAATTCGCCGCCGGCAGCAAAAGCCTCGTGCAAATGCTTCATGCGATCGCGGCCCTGAGCGTAGACGAAACCGGCCCGCTCGAACAGGATGGCATTGTGATAATAAAGAGGCTCGACCTCGTATTCGCGATGGTGCAGCGCGGCCATGAGCTGATCCAGATCCCAGAGCAAGCGATGGAACATGCCCAGGCCCGCCCGCACCTGGCCCGGCGCCAGACCAGCCAGCAGGGCCGCTGCCTCTGCCTGCACATGGCGCCGCGCCGTGCCCCGCAGCGTCGGCTCGCCCTCCGGGGTGAGGTCGATGTCGAACCGCGGCGCCCGCGGGTCATTCATCCCCACCCACGTCACCGAAATGCGCCCGAACACGGTGTCGGTCAGTTCGATCTCCAGCAGCGGGTCGCGGCGGTCGATGTCGTTCAGCACCCGCACGCCCCATACATGCCCCTCCTGCGCCTGCGCCACCTCCACCATCACCTCGCCGGCAGCGTTGCGCAGGGTGATGGGGTCGATGTCGAATGCGCTGAGCAGATCGACCGGCAGCAGGATGTGCATGAGCAGGTGGCGGAAATCGCCGCTTTTCTCGTGCAACTGGTGCAGATAGACGACCTGCGGCTGCGCCGGGGCTGTGTCCAGCGGCCTGGTCTGCGGGATGTGGCGGCCTGATTTGGGTCTGTCCTGCAGCATGGCTTACCACCCCTGGTCAGGATCGATGCCGGCCGCGGCCAGAACCGGGGCCATGAGGGTGATGATGCGGCTGTGGCAGTGGCCGTTGCTGGCCACCAGACCCCCGCGGCGGCGCACATCAGGCTGGTTGTAGCGCAAGGGCCGGCCCCAGCAGTCGCTGATCTTGCCGCCGGCGCCGCAGAGGATCGCTTCCGGCGCGCAGGTGTCCCATTCTTTGACGCCGGGCGCGGGATGCAGGTAGAGATCCGCCTCCTGCCGGGCGATCAGGCCGCATTTCAGCCCCACCGAGCCGGAAATGCGCTCGCGGCTGATGCCGATCGCCGCTTTGATGGCGTCGGTGATGGGGTTGCGGTGCGAGCGGCTGACCACCAGGGCCAGGTCGGCCGGGCGATCGATGGCGCTGACCTGTAAAGGCCGGCGCTGGCCCCCCTCGATCCGCCACGCGCCGCCCTGGCGCAGGCCGCTGTACATCAGATCGAGGATCGGCTGGTAGACCACGCCCAGGACGGCGACGCCCTGCACGGCCAGGCCGACCATGATGCTGAATTCGCCGTTGCGGGCGATGAATTCTTTGGTGCCGTCGAGGGGATCGACGCACCACACGCGTTCTTTGTCCAGCCGGCTAAGGTCATCTTGCGATTCTTCGGCCAGGATGGCATCGCCCGGGAAGGCGCGGCGCAGTTCTGCCACCAAGAATTCATTGACCGCGTGATCCGCGGCGGTGACAGGGTCATTCGCGCCTTTCCATGTGATATCGTTGGGCAGGTCGTGGTATTCACGCACGATCGGCCCGGCTGCACGCACAATCGCTTCCAGGCGGTGGAGGGTTTCGAGAGTCATGGGGGGGGAGTTGGTTGGTTGGTTAGTTGGTTAGTTGGTTGGTTAGTTGGTTGGTGATGAGGCGCGATATCGTCCTTCGTCTATCGTCTATCGTCTATCGTCCATCATCCCCTCCACGGCTTGGAGGAATTGGGCGATGTGGCGGCGGTTTTCGCCCAGGTCCGCGCGGCCCAGGCGGGAGGCGGAGCGGATGTGCAGTTGGCTGCCGCCGCGCACCATCACCACCTGCACCGTCATGTCATCCCTGAACAGGGGCCAGCGCGGCCACCATCCCCAGGCCGGGACGCCCACAGTCAGGGTCAGGCGCAAGGCGCCGGCATCGGCGGCGACGATGTCAAAGTGCTTGAGCCGCTCCGCCGCCTGCACCGCGGCGGCAAAGGCCTGATCTGGGCTGGCGGGCAGGGTGCGGGGCAGCAGTTCCGGCAGTTGGGCGCTGGCGCTGGTCTCGGCCACGTTGCTGGTGTAGCCGCTGCGCAGGCGCAGGCCGATGTTGGGGATGAAGAGAAGGTGCAAGATCAGGATCAACAGCAAGAATCCGCCCAGGTTGCGCAGCCAGATCGAGCGCCCGCGGCTCAAGCGCAGCACCGCCAGCCCCGCCACGGCCAGCAGCGGCATGGTCATTTCCGGGGGATACCAGGTGAGCATGGGGCAGGGAGCAGGGGGCAGGGCGTTAGTAAAGGCCTTGGGTGTGGCCGCCGTCCACTTGCAGGGCCACGCCATTGACAAAGCTGGCCCGGCCCGAGGCCAGAAACGCCACGGCCGCGGCAAATTCTGCCGGCTCGGCCATGCGCCGGGCGGGGATGTTGCGGGTGATGCCCTCGGCCACGACCGCGGGATCGACCTGACGGGTCTGGGAGAGGCTGTGCAGCAGCTCTTCCACACGGGCGGTGCGCGTCCATCCGGGCAGAATGCTGTTGAAGGTGACGCCGGTGTGTCCCAACTCGTTGGCCAGGGACTTGATGAAGCCCAGCACCCCGGCGCGGGTGGCGTTGGAGAGGATCAGATTTTCCAGCGGCTGCTTGGCCGAGACAGAGGTGATGGCGATCACCCGGCCCTGATCCGATTGGCGCAGGTGGGGGAGGGCGGCGTAGACCATGCGCACGGTGGAGAGGAAGTTGAGTTGCAGCGCGTATTGCCACTGCGCGTCGTCGAAGCTTTCTGCCGGGCCGGAGGGAGGCCCGCCGGCATTGGTGACAAGGATATCCAGGCGGCCAAAGTGCGCGGCCGCGGCGGCGATGAAGTGCTCGCAGCCGGTTTGGCTGGTCAGATCGGCCACCACCGGCAGGATGTCGCGCCCGGTTTCGGCCTGGATATCGCCGGCCGCCGCCGCGATGCGCCCGGCGTCTCGCCCGCAGATGGCGACGCTGGCCCCCTCCGCGGCCAGCGCCGTGGCCACGGCTTTGCCCAAACCTTTGCTGGCCGCGGCCACCGCCGCCACCCGGCCCTGCAATTGATAGTCCATAGGTGCACTCGTATCGGGGAAAGGGGAGATGAAGGAAGATGCCGCCATTATAGCCCAGCGCCGCGGCAACGGGCCAACTTACCAAAAAAAGAAAACCCGCTGCCACATCAGCGGGTTTTCTGGGGAGGTGGAGATGCGGGGAATCGAACCCCGGTCCGAGACAGCCGCCCACGAACGTCTACAAGCTTAGTTCTCAGGTGGTAGATTTGCCTGCCGGGCGCCTGGAACATCGCCCTGGGAGCAGGCTAGCCGATGACCTTTGACCCGGTGTATCGGCGTCGACCGGGCCGCGCCTTGCGGTTTATGACAGCGATCCGGAGTTGCCGCCAGGACCCAACTCCGGGGCCGTGGTCACCTCGCGGGCGACCAGTGTCTCAGCAACGGTTGCTTAGGCAGCGATCGCCATCGCATTGCTGCGGGCGAAACCGAAGTTGAAGACGTTGCCAGTGTTTTTGGCACTTGTGGTTGTGCCCGTTTTTACGAGGTCAGGCGCCTCGGCTTGCGATCCGTGACCGGAACCTGCCCCGTCGAAGCCTTTCATCCCCGACGGGTCACGCGGCACGGTGTGTGTTGCGTGAGCAGAATCATACCCGATCCGGGACATTTTGGCAAACGCCCCGGATCGGGCGCCGCGTTCACTGTTTTTCATACGCGCGCGTGCCGAAGTAGGTGAGCGTCACCGCGCCCAGCCCCAGCCAGCCCACGATCAGCCCGACCAGCCAGAAGACAAGCCCGCCGATCAGCGGCACGACCTGCGGCATCCGCCACAGCAGCGTCAGCAGGACGACGCCGAGCGCGGCTTCGAGGATGACCGAAGGGTTGGCGATGTGCAGCGCCACGAGCAGCCGCCGGCCCAGATACCAGCCCATGGCCAGCCAGCCGAAGAACCAGGCCGCCAGCAGCGCCAGCCCCAGCACCGCGGCAAAAGGCGCCAGGCAAAGGGTGATGGCCAGGATGACGACCAGCGCCACGCCCACGACTTGCACGATCAACCCCACCAGCAAGGCCAGCAGGGGATTGGCAACAGCCGCGTCGGCCACGCGGGCCGTGGGCTGGGGGGCCATGATCAGCAGCAGCACGCCAAAGACGGCCAGGATCAGGGCCCAGGCCAGGGCGCTCAGCCCGCGCAGCAGGTAGTGCAGCAACCAATCGCCAAAAGTGCGCGGCTGCGGCGGCTGGATCTGGATATCCGCCCCATCAGGCCCGATTTCGAGCGGCGGCAACCCCGGCACGATCACCTCGCCCCCTTCGCCGAGGCCCTCGAAGCGGAAGCCGGTGACGGTATCTCCCTGCACCACGGCGTCGGGGTGGCGGTTGAGGGCGCCGCCGAAGTTGGCGGCGCTGCCAGACACGACCGCGGTCGGGCCCAGGGTGAGGCTGCCGCCGATGACGGCCACATCCCCCTGCACCGCGCCATCGACCTGGGCGCTGCCGCCGATCACGCCCACGTCGCCGGCGACGATCGCGCCCTCCTGTACCTGGGCGCTGCCGCCGAAGATGACCAGGTTCCCTGCCAGGGTCTGGCCCGATTCCAGGGTGAAACTGCCGCCGAAGATGATTTTATCGCCGCTGATCGGCTCCTGCGCCCAGGCTGCGCCCGTGGGCAGCAGCAGCCCCGCCGCCAACAGCACAAACAGCAACAGGCTCTTGAGAGAAGTTAGACGTGACATGAACGCCTCCGAAAGTGGAAAGGTTGGTAGATTGGTAGATTGGTAGATTGGTAGATTGGTTGGTAGACGGACGATCTTCACCAATTTACCAACTTACCAATTTACCAATCTACCAATTTACCAATATTAATTATTAATCATTATAACGGGGGAGGGCAGGGTGCGTGAGGCCCAGAGCAGGGTGAGAGAGAGCAGGCCCACGCCCAGCATCGCCGCCAGCAGGGGCAGCAGCCAGACGCCGAACACCTGATGGAAGGCGCCGAGGGTGACCAGCAGCGCTTGCAGCGTGCTCAGCGCCGACACGAGTAGGGCGATCAGCCCTTGCAGCAGGCCCGGCTGGATGAGGAGGAGCAGCAACAGGCAGAGGCCACCGCCCACCAAAGCCGAAGGGCCCAGCGACAGCGCACCCCCGATCAGCAGGGTGATGCCCACCAGCCGGCGGTCGTGCGCGTGCTGCTTGGCGATCCGCTCCAGCACCGCGGCAGCCAGATCGCGGGGGGGCGCCAGCAGGGGGCTGCGGCGCAACGTCTGGTCGAAGCGCTGCATGGCCCGCCAGCGGGCGTGGCATTCGGGGCAGTTGGCCAGGTCGGCCTGCACCTGCGCCGCCTCAGCCGGCGGCAGCGCCCCATCCAGGGCCAGCGAGAAACGGGTGAGAAGTGTGTCGCAATCGTGCATGATGAGCCTCGTGTTGCGTGTTGCGGAAAATCCTAAAGGTTTTAGAAGCCTTTAGGATTTGGGGATTCCGCGCTTTTTGCGTCCTTGGCGATGATTTCTGCCACTTGTTTGCGCGCCCGGTGCAGTCGTGACTTCACCGCCGGCACCGAAAGCTGGAGGACGTCGGCGATCTCTTCGTACGAAAGGTCGTGCCAATAGAGCAGGATCAGAGGAACGCGGTAGGGGGGAGGGAGTTGATCGAGCCAGGCCTGCACCTCGGCGGCCTGTTCGTGGCGTTCCACCCGGCGCTGGGCCGGCTCGCCATTGCCGGCCACATGCTCGACCAGAGGGGTATCCTCCAGAGAAAGCCAGTGGATGCGGCGGCGGCGTAGCCGGTCGATGCAGTGGTTGGAAGCGATGGACAGGATCCAGTTGAGAAAGCGGCGGTCGGGGTCATAGCGATGCAAATTCGTGTAGCCACGCAGAAAAGTTTCTTGCGCCGCGTCCTCTGCCTCGGCCACATCCCCCAGCATGCGGTAACAGAGGTTGTAGACCGGGCGCTGGTAGGCCTGCACCAGATCCGCGAACGCGGTCTGATCGCCAGTCAGGGTCTGGCGGATCCACAGGCGTTCGACATCTTGTTGTGCAGCGACAGCGGTCACGGAGCCTCGGGGGGGATGGTGGTAGACGGTTTTTCAGCCACCAGTATACTGAACACTGAACACTGATCACTGAATACTGATCACTGAATACGTCCGATCGCGCGTCCGGGTTTCAAGCGTTGACTTTTACCTGAGGCCGCGGTAAGCTTGCCGCCATCGCGTCCACGCGATCGCGTCCCCTCCCACTCCTCTGGATTCTCATGGGCTACTACGAGTACATCGCTATCGAAGGCGCCATCGGCGTGGGCAAAACCACCCTGGCGCGGCTTCTCTCGCAGACCTTGCCCGCGCAAACGCTGCTGGAAGTATTCGAGGAAAACCCCTTTCTCAGTGATTTCTATGCAGACCGCGCCCGCTACGCCTTCCAGACCCAGATCTTCTTTCTGATCAGCCGCTATCACCAGCAGCACCGGGTCATTCCCCAAACCCTGGCGCAGAGCCGGCTGGTCAGTGACTATTTTTTCGACAAAGATCGCCTGTTTGCCCAACTCAATCTGGTGAACGATGAGTTGGAGATGTACGAGCGGGTGCAGGCCATCCTGGCGGCGCAGATCCCCACCCCCGATCTCGTCGTCTATCTGCAAGCCGGCACCGATACGCTGATGCAGCGCATCTCGCAGCGCGACCGCCCTTACGAGCGCAACATGGATGCCGGCTACATCGACGCCCTGGGCCAGGCCTATGATCATTATTTCGGCCAGTACCGCGCCGCGCCGGTGTTGCGCATCGACACCACCCATCTCGATTTTGTGCGTTCGGAGCAAGACCGCAGCTATGTGACCGGGCTGATCCGCGCCGCGCTGGAGCAGGGCGCGTTGCAACAGAGTCTGCCCCACCTGGGCAACGCCGTGGCCGCAACAGAGATGGACGCGGCCCCCGCGGCCACGGGCAGCGGGCTGCGTATTCTGCACGGCGGGCGCCGCCGGCTGGGCGATTTCCAGCGTTTTCACCACGCCCTCGACCGCGAAAAAGGCTTTGGCGCCGATCTGGCCCTGAATCTGGCCGGGCTGACCGAGGAAGTGGGCGAGGTCAGCCGCGAACTGAAGCTGGCCTGGATTCAGGCGGCGCAACAGATGGAGCGCGCCGGCAACCTTGCTGCCGCCATGGATCAGGTGCTGGCCGGGCGCCGCGCCTCTCTGGCCGAAGAAATGGCCGACGTCCTCGCCTACCTGCTCAAGCTGGCCAACTACACCGGCGTGGATCTCGAAGCCGCGTACGTGGAGAAGATGGGCCGCAACTGGCAGCGCACCTGGGCGCGGGCCGGGCTGGATCAGCCAGCAGAGGAGATACCATGACCAAGCGGTTCATTGCTATTGCCGGCCCGGCAGAGGAGATACCATGACCAAGCGGTTCATTGCTATTGCCGGCAATGTCGGCGTGGGCAAATCGACCCTGACCCAGCGCCTGGCCGAGCGGCTGGGCTGGGAGCCTTTTTTCGAGGCCGTGGACGACAACCCCTATCTGGCCGATTTCTATCAGGACATGCGCACATGGGCCTTCCATTCGCAGATTTTCTTCCTCTCGCGGCGCCTGCGCCATCACCACGACCTGCTGCGCCGGCCCCACTCGGTGATCCAGGATCGCAGCGTCTACGAAGATGCCGAGATCTTCGCCCACAATCTCTACGATCAGGGCGCGTTCGACGAGCGCAATTACCAAAGCTATCGCGAACTGTACGAGATCCTCTGCGCGCTGCTGCCCCCGCCCGATCTGGTCATCTACCTGCGGGCCGAAGTCCCCACCCTGCTGGATCGCATCCGCATGCGCGGGCGAGCCTATGAGCAGGCCATCGATCCCGACTATCTGCACCGCCTGAACCGGCTCTACGATGCCTGGATCGCGCATTTCAGCCTTTGCCCGGTGCTGACGGTGCAGGCCGATGATCTCGATTTCGTGCAGCACGCAGCCCATCTGCAGCGCATCGAGGCCGCGGTGGCCGACCGCCTGGCCGGCAAAGCGATCCTCCGACTCGACAACGGGAGTTTCTCATGACCACACCTGCTTTTGTCGCCGGGGTCGATCTCGGCGGCACCAAGATCCTGGCCGCCATCGTCGATGAAACCGGCGCCATTCGCAGCCGCAACAAGATGCCCAGCGTCTCTGCTAAGAGCGATCAGCGGCCCGGGCCCGAGTTGATCGCCGATCGCATCGCCCTGGCAGTGCAGGAGGCCGCAGCCGCGGCCGGGCTGGGACTGGCCGATCTGGCGGCGGTGGGCGCCAGCGCGCCGGGGCCGGTCAATGTGCACAGCGGCGAAGTGTTGGGCGCGGTGAATCTGCCCGGTTGGGAGAAGCCCTTCCCCCTCGGCCCCGAACTCTCCACCCGCCTGCACGGGCTGCCGGTGGCGGTGGACAATGATGTCAACCTGGGCGTGTGGGGCGAGGTGATGTATGGCGCGGGCCGCGGCCTGCGCGATGTGGTGGGCATCTTCATCGGCACCGGCATTGGCGGCGGCGTGGTGCTCGGCGGCGAACTGCGCCACGGCGTGCGCTGGTCTGCCGGCGAGATCGGGCACATGAGCATGCACTGCCGGGGTATGCAGGCGGATGTGGAGGCCTTCGCCAGCCGCGGGGCCATCAGCCGCCAGATGCACAAAGCCCTGGCCAAACGCAAGACGCGCATCCTCGCCCGCATCGTAGGCGAGCGGGAGAAGGCCGGCAAGGGCGCGGGTATCACCAGCAGCGTGATCAAACAGGCGCTGGCCGCGGGCGACCCCACGACCGTGCAGGCAGTGGCGCAGTCGCAGCAGATCGTGGCCCTGCTGATTGCTTCGATCGTCAACCTGCTCGACCCGGAATGCGTGATCTTGGGCGGGGGGCTGGTGGAAAGCCTGGGTGATCTGTATGTGGCGCCGGTGCGCCGCCAGGCCTACGCCCATTTCTTCCTGCAGCAGGATGTGGAGCGGGTGCAGATCGTCACCGCGGCGCTGGGGGATGACGCGGTAGTCCTGGGCGCGGCCGCGCTGGCCCGCGCCCGGTTCGGCAAGGCGACGCAACCGGGATGAGCGCTCCGGGGTTCCTGGCCCTGCGGTTGTGGGTGGCCGATGGCCCCCTGCGTCTGGCGCCGCTGTGGTGCTTGCTGGCCGGCGCAACCTTGGCCGCGGGGGGATGGCCCGCGGCGGTAGGCTCGATCCGCCTGCTGCTGGCCGCGCTGCTGGTCGAGGCGCTGTGGGGCGGGCTGTGGGGGCAGATGCAAGCCCTGCCCGCGGCGCGAGCGGGGGATCCGGCGGCTGCGCTCCCCCTGCCCTATGCCGCCGGCGAGGCCCCGCTGGGCCGGCTGTGGCGCTGGCTGCAGGGCGAGACGCGCAGCGTCTGGGGCCGGGATGCGTGGCTGGCCCTGGCTGTGGCCCTGATCGTGGCCGCGGCGCTGGGAAGGGCCGCGGTGGCAGCCACGTTGGTGGTCGCGGAGGCGGCCACGCTATTGGTCGCGGTGCGGCCACGCAGGGCCGCACCTACGATGGCGACGGCGCTGCTGGCTGTGGCCCTGCCCTGGGCCTTGGGCGTGCAATTGGTTGTGGCGGATGGCGATCTGACCTGGCCGGAGAGGACGCTGCTGCCGGTGTGGTTGCTGGCGGCATGCTTCACCCTGCTGCGTTTGGGGCTGGATCGTTGGCAGGCAGGGCGGGGCCGCGGGCTTTATGTCGCGGCGCTGTTGGCCCTGCCCGCGCTGCTGATCTGGCAGGGGGAGATCCTGGCCGCGGCAGGTGTTTTGTTGATCTTGGGCCTGGTCGCGTGGCGATTGTCCCCGGCCCGGCAGCATGGCTGGCAGTGGCTGGCCCTGCTCCTGACGGTGGCGCTGTGGCTGTGAGCGTGGCGCTGGCGGGGGGGCTGCTCCTGCTCGGCCTGCTGCTGTACTGGCTGCTCTTCCTCACCGAGGGCGCGTACCTGGGCCGCAAGGTGGTGGTGTGGCTGTACGATCGCTACGCCAGCCGCTACGATCGCATCAAACAGTGGTCGTGGGAGGATCAGATCGCCTATCTGGCCGAGCCGTTCGCGGACGAGGTGGGGAACCGGCAGCAATCGCCCCTGATTTTGGATGTGGCCGCGGGCACCGGCCAGTTGGCGCGGGCTGTGGCCGCGGCCGGCCTGCTGCCCGACGCGCAGTGGGTGCTGCTCGACGCCTCCGCCGGCATGCTGGCCCAGGCGCGGCGACATCTGGGCGCGCCCACGCAGAGGCGCGTCTACATTTGCCAACCGGCGACGCCTCTGCCTTTCCCAGATGACACCTTCGATGTGGTCGCCTGCCTGGAGGCGCTGGAATTTATGCCCGATCCGGCGGGGACGGTGGCCGAATTGGCGCGCGTGCTGCGCCCCGACGGGCTGCTGGTCGTCACCAACCGCATCGGCTGGCAGGCGCGGCTGCTGCCCGGCCGCACCTGGTCGCACGCGCAGATCCACGACTTGTGGCAGCGGCTGGGCCTGTGCTATGTCTTCATCCGCCCTTATCTGCTTGATTATGAATGGGTTAGTTGCAGGAAGTGCGTTGCATCGTCGTAGGTGTTAGAATTAGAGTGCGTTGCATCGTCGTGGATGCTGCCTCGCCGCTTGGCGGCGAGGCAGCATCCACGACGATGCAACGCACTTGATCCTTGATCCACACCCCCCACTACAAACGATGAAACACTTTCTCTCTCTGGCCGATCTCACCCCCGCGGCCCTGCACGATCTACTCGATCTGGCAGCGCAATTGAAAACCGAATGGCAGCAGTCCGGCAACCGCCCGATCCTTGCCGGCAAGGCCCTGGCCATGCTCTTCCAGAAACCCAGCCTGCGCACCCGCATCTCCTTCGAGATGGGCATGCAACATCTGGGCGGCCACGCTCTCTACATTTCGCCGGCAGAGGTGGGCCTGGGCCAGCGTGAGAGCGTGGCAGACGTGGCCCGCGTGCTCAGCGGCTATGTCGATGGCATCATGGCCCGCGTGTTCGCCCACAACCACATCCTGGAACTGGCCGCCCACGCCCGCGTCCCGGTGATCAACGGTCTCAGCGATTTCAACCATCCCTGCCAGGGGTTTTCCGATCTCTTCACCATCCGCGAGGCCCTGGGCAGCCTGGCCGGCGTCCGCCTCGCGTATGTCGGCGACGGCAACAACGTCGCCACCTCGTTGATGTTCGGGGCCGCGCTGGCGGGGATGCACGTGGCAGTGGCCACCCCGCCCGGCTATGAACCGGCCGCAGAGGCCGTGGCGCATGCGCGGACGCTAGGCCCCGGCAGCATCACCCTTTACACCGACCCGCGCGCGGCCGTGCGTGGCGCCGATGTGATCTACACCGATGTGTGGGCCAGCATGGGCCAGGAAGATCAGCGCCAGGCGCGCTTGCGCATCTTCTCCCCCACCTATCAGGTCAACGCCGACCTGCTCGCAGCCGCCGGCAACGCCCAGGTGCGGGTGATGCACTGCCTGCCCGCCCACCGCGGCGAAGAGATCACCGACGAAGTGGCGGACGGGGCAGCGGGCGCCGGCCAGAGCCTGCTGTGGATCCAGGCCGAGAACCGCATGCACGCCCAGAAGGCGATCCTCGCCCGCTTGCTGGGCGGCCTATGACCCTCTCCTTTCACTGACCCTTGCAAGACTTCCTCTCCATCTTCGCCCGTTTTGAATGGATCGACGCCATCGATATCCTGTTGGTGGCGGTGATCTTCTACGGCGTTCTCCGCCTCTTCGCCGGCACCCAGGGGGTGCAGTTGCTGCGCGGCATCCTCGTGTTGGTCTTCCTCGGCTTTCTGGCCAGCAATTTCACCGGGCTGACTGCCTTTGGCTGGCTGGTGCGCAACAGCGCCATCGCCTTCCTCATCGCCATCCCCGTCATCTTCCAGCCCGAATTGCGCCGGGCGCTGGAGCGCTTGGGCCGCAGTGGGCTTTTCTTTGCCCGCTCCCAGCGGGGACTGGGCGCAGCCAAGACGATCAGCGAGCTCGTCAATGCCTGCAGCCGCCTGGCCCAACTGCGTTACGGCGCCATCATCGTGCTCGAAAGCCAGACCGGACTGGAAGAAACCGTCGAAACCGGCGTCCGCCTGCACGCCCTGGTCGATGCCGACCTCCTGCTCACCATCTTCCATCCCGGCACGCCCCTGCATGATGGCGCCGTCATCCTGCGCGGGCAGAAGATCGAGGCCGCGGCCTGTGTGCTGCCCCTGACGCAGCGCCCCCTCAACGACTCCATGTTGGGCACGCGCCACCGCGCCGCCCTGGGCATCACCGAGGGCACAGACGCTCTGGCCATCGTCGTCAGCGAAGAAACCGGCATCCTATCCGCCGCCCGCAATGGCCGCCTGGTGCGGCGGCTGGATGAGCGACGGCTATGGCGGCTGCTGGAACATTTCTATGAAGCGCGCACACCAGGTGACAAAGAAGGCGAAGAAGAGGATGATGTAGACGCGCCCCTGCGTGGGCGCGATGTAGACGCGCCCAACCCCGCGGTCGCACAGGGGCAGGGGGAGGCGACATGACACCCTCTCGCCCTCGTATGCCCTCCCTGAAAGCCGCTTGGACCGGGCGTCTGGGCACCCTGCTGCTGGCTTTGGTGCTGGCCATCACCGTGTGGGCCGTGTCCGAACAACAGCAGAATCCCATCGAAACGCGCACCTTCAGCCGTCTGCCGGTGGCCGCCCGGGGGCTGCCTGCCCAACTGGTGTTCGCCGAAGGGTCCGGCACCTTGCCCGCGGTGGATGTGCGCGTGCGCGCCCCCCGCCGCATCCTGGACAATTTCACCACCGGCGATCTGGATGTGTATGTGGCCCTCGGCGCCGCCGTCGCCGGCCGCCAGGAACTGCCCATCACCGTGGAACCGGCCCTGCCCGATGTCAGCATCATCGAGATCCTGCCTGCCTCGGTCGTCCTGCGGCTGGAAGAACGGATCGAACGGGAGATCCCGGTCACCATCATCACCCTGGACGCGCCCCCCTTTGGTTACGAGGTCGGCGCGGCCGTGGCCGACCCGGCCACTGTGGTGGTCAGCGGCCCGGCCTCGCTGGTCGATACCGTGCAGCGGGCCGAGGTGTCTGTGCGTCTGCTCGACGCGCGCAGCGATGTGCAGGTGACGGAGTTCGTCATCCTGCGCAACCTCAATGGCTCTACCGTCACCCGCGTGGACGCCGCGCCGCGCACCGTGCTGGTCACGGTGCCCATTCTGCAGACCGAAGGCGTGCGCGAGGTCAGCGTGGTGCCGCGGGTCGTGGGCCAGCCCGCGCCCGGCTACCAATGGATCGGCGTGTCCGTGGACCCTCCCTCCGTGCGTCTCATCGGCGAGCAGCAGGCCCTGGACGCCATGCCCAACTTCGTGGAAACGGTGCCGGTCAGCATCGAAGGCATCACCGATGACCTGGAGGAGCGGGTGCCTTTGATCGTGGATGAATCGATCTCGGTGCTGGCCGCGCAGGCGGTCAAGGTGCAGGTCGATATCGAACCGATCGAGGGCAGTCTCACCCTCACCTTGCGCCCCATCTTGCAGGGGCTGGGCTCCGGTCTCCAGGTCGAATCGGTTTCGCCGCGTACCATCGATGTGATCTTGTTGGGCCCCTTGCCGCGCTTGCAGACGATCACCGCCGATCTCAACGCCCAGGCCATCTTGCAGCTTTCCAATTTGGATGACGGCATCTTCGATCTGGCGCCGATCCTGATCCTGCCTGAAGGCGTCAGCGCCCAGGCGGTGCTGCCCGATTCGGTGCGGGTGACGATCATCGACCCGGCCCTGGTGACGCCTAGCCCCACGCCCACGTCTACGCCCACGCCCACCGTCACCCCTACGCCCACCGTCACCCCTACTACGACCCCATGACTTCTTTGCCATCGAAACCGATTGTGGCCCTGGTCGGCCGGCCCAACGTTGGTAAATCCACCCTGTTCAACCGCATCGTCGGCCGGCGACAGGCGATCGTGGAGGATCTGCCCGGCACCACGCGTGACCGCATCTACGCCGATGCTGAGTGGATCGGCGTGCATTTTTTGCTGGTCGATACCGGCGGCATCGAGCCGGTGGATACCCGTCATGGCGCCCGCCAGCCCCTGGCCGACCCCCTGGCTACCGCCTCTGCCGGATTCATCCTGGAGATCCGCGAGCAGGCGGAAGCCGCCATCCAGGAGGCGGACGCCATCATCCTGCTCGTCGATGCCAGCCAGGGCCTGGCCGCGGCCGATGAAGAGGTGGCGACCCTGTTGCGCGGCGCCCAAAAGCCGGTGATCGTGGCCGCCAACAAGGCAGACAACGCCCAGCGCCGGCTCAACGCCGTGGAATTCTATGCCCTGGGCCTGGGCGAGCCTTATGCCATCTCTGCCCATCATGGCGTGGGCGTGGGCGATCTGCTGGATGCCGTGGTCGCTCACCTGCCCCAGAGTCCGCCCGCGGAGGCAGAAAATGAGATGCTGCGCATCGCCCTGGTGGGCCGCCCGAACGTGGGCAAATCCTCCATCCTCAACAGCCTGCTGGGCCAGGAACGGGCGATCGTCAGTGATATTGCCGGCACCACGCGCGACGCCATCGACACTTATCTCACCTGGGATAACGAGCCGTTGATCCTGGTGGACACCGCCGGCATCCGGCGACCGGGCAAAGTGGAGCCGGGGATCGAAAAATACAGCGTCATGCGGGCGCTGAAAGCCATTGGCCGGGCCGAGGTGGTGGTGTTGGTGCTGGATGCCACCCAGGGCGTGGCCGCGCAAGATGCGCACATCGGCGGCTACATCCTGGAGGAGTTGCGCAGCCTGATCATTGTGGTGAACAAGTGGGACGCCATCGCCAAGGACAGCCACACCATGGCCGCGTACGCCAAAAAACTGCGCGAAGATCTGAAATTCCTGGAATATGTGCCCGTGCTTTTCGTTTCTGCCCTGACGCGGCAGCGCATCGACCAGATCCTGCCCACCGCCTTGCGGGTGCAGCGCCAGCGCCGGCAGCGATTGAGCACCGCCGATCTGAACCGGCTGTTACAGGAGGCGATGGCTGCCAATCCGCCCAAGACTTTCGGCGGCCGTCGCGCCCGTTTTTACTATGCCACGCAGGCAGAAACAGATCCACCCACCTTTGTCTTTTTTGTGAATGATCCGAAGGCGGTGCACTTCAGTTACCTGCGCTTTCTGGAAAATCGCATCCGCGAGCGCTTCCCCTTCGAGGGCACGCCGATCCGGCTGGAACTGCGCGGGCGGCCCGCGGGAAAATCGGGAGGGGGATCATGAAACGGTTTCTCACGGCCAGCCAGGTGGCCACTTTGCTGATCTTTGTGGCCGCGCTGGCTTATCTGGGCTGGCTGGGCTATGGCGTATTGCCCAAACCGACGCCCACACCCACGCCCACGCCGCCCCCAGTCTTCCAGGGCGAGCAGGCGCTGGCCCTGGCGCAGCAGCAATGCGATTTCGGCCCGCGGGCTACCGGCACACCCGCGGGCTGGCGCACCGGCGATTGGATCATCGCCCAGTTGCAGACCGCGGGCTGGGAGGTGGAAACGCACGAATTTTTGTGGAACGAGACGCCGGTGCGCAACATCATCGGCCGCGCCGGCCCGGCGGCCGCGCCCACGCCGGCCTTGATGCTGGCCGCGCACTATGACACGCGCAGGATCGCCGACCAGGACCCCAACCCGCTGCTGCGCACCCTGCCGGTGCTGGGGGGCAATGACGGCGCTTCCGGCGTGGCGGTGTTGCTGGAACTGGTGCGCGTGCTCGACCGGGACGCGCTGCCGCACCTGGTGTGGCTGGCTTTTGTCGACGCTGAGGACAACGGCAGCATCGAGGGCTGGGAATGGGCCATCGGCTCCACCCGGCTGGCGGAGGAGATGGATCCCCTGCCCGCGGCCCTGATCCTGGTGGACATGGTGGGGGACACGGCCCAGCGCATCCCCTTCGAGGCCAACTCTGACCCGCGGCTGAGCCAACAACTGTGGGCGCTGGCCGCAGAACTGGGCTACGGCGATGTCTTCCTGCCCGAGATCGGCCCGGCCCTGATCGATGACCACATCCCCTTCCTGCGCCGCGGCGTGCCCGCGGTGGATATCATCGACTTCGATTATCCCGAATGGCACACCACCGCCGACACCTGCGACAAACTCAGCCCCGCCAGCCTGGAACGGGTGGGGCGGCTGTTGCAGACATTTGTCGAAACCAATGGTCTTGGCCTGTTTTTAACACCTTAGAACGCCCCAACGCCCAGCCACTGACCACTGACCACTGAATACTGACCACTGAATACTGAATACTGCCCCATGCCTACTCCCATCACCCTACGCCCTGTGATCGAACGCGGCCTGCTGATCGGCGTCGAGATCAAGGGCAAACCTGGACTTTTCCCCCTCGACCAATCGCTGGACGAATTGGCGCGGCTGGCCGAAACCGCGGGCGTGACCGTCATCGGGCGCGTCACCCAGGCGGTAGACGCGCCCAACCCGGCCACCTTCATCGGCTCCGGCAAGCTGCAAGAGGTAATCGCGCAGGTGCAGGCCGAGGCCATCGACATCCTCCTCTTCGATGACGAGCTCAGCCCCCGGCAGCAGCGCGAGATCGAGCGCGCCATCGCCAACGACGCGATCAAGGTGCTGGATCGCACTGCCCTGATCCTCGACATCTTCGCCCAGCACGCCAGCACCCGCGAGGGCGCGTTGCAGGTGGAGCTGGCGCAATACGAATACCGCCTGCCCCGGCTGACCCGCGCCTGGACGCATCTGGCGCGGCAGGCGGGCGGCCGCGCCGGCGGCGCCACCGGCGGCGTGGGCGTGCGCGGGCCCGGCGAAACGCAATTGGAGATCGACCGCCGCGAGATCAGCCGCCGCATCGCCTTCCTCAAACGCCAGATCGAAGAGGTGCGCAGCCATCGCCAGCAACATCGCCAGCGCCGCCGCAGCTCCAATCTGCCCCTGGTGGCCCTGGTGGGCTACACGAATGCAGGCAAATCGACCCTGCTCAACGCCCTCAGCCAGGCCGATGTGCTGGTCGCCGACCAGCTTTTCGCCACCCTCGACCCCACCACCCGCCGCATCGACCTGCCCTCCGGCCGGCAGGCCCTGCTCACCGACACGGTGGGCTTCATTCAGAAACTGCCCACACAGCTTGTCGCGGCCTTTCGCGCCACGCTGGAGGAGATTCTAGAAGCCGACCTCGTGCTGCACGTGATCGACCTTTCGCATCCCCAGGTGGCCGAGCAGGTGATTACGGTCAACCAGGTGCTGGAGGAACTGGGCGCGGGGGATATCCCCCGGCTGGCGGCGCTGAACAAGATCGATCAGCTGCCGCCGGCGCTTTCCGCCACGCCTTTCAGCTTCGCCCCGGCCGATCTGGAGGGCGTACCCATCTCTGCCCTCAGCGGCCAGGGCCTGCCCCAGCTGGCAGAGCGCCTGGACGCGGCCCTGTGGGGCTTGATGATCCCCCTGACCGTCCTCGTCCCGTACAGCGCCGGCGAACTGGTCGATATTTTCCACCGCTTCGGCGTGGTCACGCGGGAGGAGCACCAGCAGGAAGGGATTTTGCTGAGCGGGCGGCTGCCCCGCGCCCTGGCAGGCCGCTTCCGCGCGTACAGTTGACATAATTTTATTCGCCGCCGAAGAGCCGGCGATGGGGAAGGGCGCCGCCGGCGGGGAGATGCTCGGATGGCGGGCTGCCCCACCGCCGCCGCTGTCCGGCTGTTCAGGATCGATGGCAGCCCGGCAGCGTGGATGTGCTGGCAGCACCCTCATCGTGTCGCCATAAGCGGCGAGGGTGTGGCGATTTTGTAAAGGATTATGTCAAATTATAGGAAAATTTTTACTACACACTAGGATAATTATGTAAAATATTTATCCTTTACTCGACATAACGACATAAAAATCGGCGTCTCACGCCCCGGCGGTCGTGGTGAAGGCCCCCATACCACACCCACCGCCACTGCTCCGCTCTCACCGCTCCGTGACCGGCGAGAGCGGAGCAGTGGCGCAGGCAGCATCAAACCTCCGCCAACTGACCCACGCACCCATATCAAATAGCAAATAGCATCTCTACCGGCATTTTTTAATCCTGAACCCTTAATCTTTATGTCAACTCCTCCCCGACCCCCTCTGCCATCCTGGCCCTATTTTCTGGCTGGCGGCCTCTGCGCCCTTGCCCTCTTCCTGCTGGGCGCGGCTTCGTTTTGGCTGTATAGCCAGCGCCAGGCCCCGCCCACGCCTGGCCCCGCCGCCGCCACGCCCGACCTCTACGCCGAGGCCTGGCGCCTGGTGGAACAGGACTTCTTCGGCGACCTCCCCTCCCCCACCGCGCGCGCCTATGGCGCCATTCGGGGCAGCCTGCAAACACTGCACGATCCTTACACCTATTTTGTCGAGCCGGCGCCGGCCGTGCGGGAGCAGGAGCAGCTGCAAGGGCATTTTGGCGGCATCGGTGCGTATTTATTGCTACACGAAGATGGCGGCATCTACCTCTCCCCCATGGTCGAGCGGCCCGCGCAGCGCGCGGGCGTGCGCGAAGGCGACCGCCTGCTGGCCGTGGATGGCGCGCCTCTGCCTCAGCCAGCCGACCTCGATCAGGCGACGAACCTGCTGCGCGGGCCGGTGGACAGCGTGGTCGAAATCCGCGTGGCGCGGGGCGTCGAGACACTGGACTTTCGCATCACCCGCGAGCAGATCGAGCTGCCCACCGTCAGCTGGCGCGCCCTGGAGGAGGCGCCACGCATCGGTTACGTGCGCATCGAGCGCTTCAGCGGCCTGAGCGGGGCGGAATTGGCCGCGGCCCTGCGGGCGCTGGCCGCGGCCGGGGCCGACGCCGGGCTGATCCTTGACCTGCGCGGCAACCCCGGCGGCCTTTTCGACGCCGCCGTGACCTGCCTCGGCCCTTTCCTCGATGGCGGGGTGGTGGTGGAAGAACGCAACGCCCGCGGCGAGAGCAAACGCTACCAGGCGGCGCAGGGGGGCGCGGCGCTGCACCTGCCCCTGGCCGTGCTGGTGGATGAGGGCAGCGCCAGCGCCGCCGAGATCGTGGCCGGGGCCTTGGCCGACCGGGGCCGCGCCATCCTCGTGGGCCGCGCCACTTTTGGCAAAGGCTCGATCCAACGGGTGCACCGCCTGGCCGACAACAGCGCCCTCCACATCACCTTTGCCCGCTGGTACACCCCCAGCGGTCGCCAGATCGACGGCCAGGGCCTGCCCCCCGCCATCCTGGTGCCGCCCGACGCTCCCGGCGACGACCCCATCCTGGCCGCGGCCCTCGCCCACTTGCGCGCGTCTATCCCCTTGCCCTGATTCGGAGCGCAGGGCAGAGAGGCGTATAATACCCCTCCCCCCTCTTCTTTCAGTCGCCACACTTGCATCCCCACGCCCCATGAACACCAACGCCCTCCTCAAATTCTGCGCCGGCTGTCTGGCCCTGTTGCTGATCGGCGGCATTCTCTGCAGCATCGGCTTCGGCCTCGGCTTCTGGGTGCGCGACCTCACCCAAAATCGGGCAGAGGCCGCGGCCATCACCCGCGAGATCGACGAGCCGGAGACCCCGCTGCCCGTTCGCCCCACCTCCACCCCCGCCCCGCCAGCGCAGCCTCCCTCCCCCCAAGCGATCGACGCCCCGCAGAATTTCGCCGTCTTCTGGGAGGCAGTCGTCCTGCTGGAGACGCATTTCGATGGGGAGATGCTGACCGGATCCGCCCTCACCGACGCCGCCATCGCCGGCATCGCAATCGCGGCAGACACGTGCGCCGCGCAACCCGCGCCGCAAGAGCAGATCACGCTTCCGCGGCCCCCGCGGCAGGCTCCGCAGGACTTCGCCCGCTTTTGGGAAGTGGTCAACGCCGAATATCTGCGCTGCGGCAGCGACGCCGCCACCCTCGACAGCATCCTCTACCACGCCGTCGACGGCATCTCCGCCGCCCTGGACGACCGCTACACCGGCATCGTGCCCCCGCAGCGGGCAGAGCAATTCCGCATCGATCTGGAGAGCAGCTTCGAAGGCATCGGCGCCACCGTGAATGAGGCGGAGCAGGGCGGGGTGCTGATCGTCTATCCCTTCCCCGATTCGCCGGCAGAAAAGGCAGGACTGCGCCGGCAGGATGTGATCATCGCCATCGATGGCGTGGACATCACCGCCTGGACCCTGGATGAAGCAGTGACCAAGATCCGGGGGGCCGCGGGCACGCCCGTGCGCTTGACCATCTCCCGCCAGGATGAAGCCGCGGCCTTCGATGTCACCGTCATCCGCGCCCGCATCAACATCCCCATCATCGACGTGGAGCAGCGCCCCGATGGCCTGCTCTACATCGCTCTGTTCGATTTCTCCTCACGCTCGGTCAGTGAGATGCGGACGGCGCTGGAGGAGGGGCTGCAAGCAGGCGCGCGTGGCGTCATTTTCGATCTGCGCGACAACCCCGGCGGCCTGCTGAACGCGGCGATCGACATCAGCAGCCTGTTCATTGGCGAAGGGATCATTGCCAGCGAGACCGGCACCCGCCAATTCGAACACCGCGCCAGTGGCAACGCCATCGCCGCGGAAACGCCGCTGGTGGTGCTGGTCAACGCGGGCAGCGCCAGCGCCTCGGAGATCGTGGCTGGGGCCATCCAGGATGCCGGCCGGGGCGTGCTGATGGGCGAGACCACCTTTGGCAAAGGCTCGGTGCAGAGCCTGTTCGATCTTTCCGATGGCTCTATCCTGCGGGTGACGACCGCGCGCTGGTTCACGCCCCTGGGCCGTCAGATCGACGGCGTCGGCCTCACCCCCGACATTTCTGCGATCGATGATGAACAGACCGAGGAAGATGAAGCCCTGCTGGCCGCGGTGGAGTATTTGCTCTCGCCCCAGACCAAGCCATGACAGCCAACGATGTAAAAGTGCTTGCCACCAACCGCAAGGCCTATCATGACTACGAGGTGGTGGAGAGTTTCGAGGCGGGCATCATCCTCACCGGCACCGAGATCAAATCGGTGCGGCAGGGGCAGGTGAACCTGCGCGATGGCTTTGCCCTGATCCGCGGGGGAGAGGTGTGGCTGATCAACGTCCACATCGCGCCCTACGCCCACGGCCAGCGGGACAATCACGAACCCAAGCGGGAGCGCAAGCTGCTGTTACACCGCCGCGAGATCGACCGCATCCAGGGCAAGATCAGCGAACGCGGCTGGACGTTGGCGCCGCTGCGCCTGTATCTGCGCCGCAACCGCGCCAAGATCGAGCTGGGCCTGGTGCGAGGCAAGCGCCAGTATGACAAGCGCGAGGCCATCGCCCGCCGCGACTCGGAGCGGGACCTGCAACGGGCCTTGAAAGAGTACCGATAAGCGCCCAACCGGATTTGTTAGATTGGTAGATTGGTTGGTAGATGGACGATCTTCACCAATTTACCTTATTTGGTAAGTTGGTAGATTGTTAGATTGGTTGGTAGACGGGCGATCTTCACCAATCTACCAACTTACCAATTTACCAATCTACCAACTTACCAATCTACCTTATGCTGCAACAGATTGTTGTCTTCCTCGTGCTGGTCGCCACGCTGGGCCTTTTTGTCTGGGGCCGCTGGCGGTATGATGTGGTGGCCCTGCTGGCCCTGCTGGCCGTGACCATCGCCGGCGTGATCCCGGGCGATCAGGCCTTTGCCGGATTTGGGCATCCTGCCGTGATCACGGTGGCCGCGGTGCTGGTGCTCAGCCGGGGCCTGCAGAATTCGGGGGTGGTGGCGCTGCTGGCCAAACCGCTGGCGCACGTGGGCGAGGGCGCAACCGCCCAGGTGGGCGCCCTCAGCGGGCTGACCGCCGCCCTCTCCGCCTTCATGAACAATGTGGGCGCGCTGGCGCTGCTGCTGCCTGTAGCCATCCGCATGGCCCGCAAGAGCAACCGCTCCCCTTCGCTACTGCTCATGCCCCTGGCGTTTGCCTCCCTGCTGGGCGGGCTGGTCACACTGATCGGCACGCCGCCGAACATCATCATCGCCACCTTTCGGGCCGAGACGGGCCAGGCGCCCTTTCGCATGTTCGATTTCACGCCGGTGGGGCTGGGCGTGGCAGTCGCCGGCCTGATCTTCGTCACCCTGATCGGGTGGCGGATGGTGCCGCAACGCAAAGGCACAGGCTCGCGCTCCGATCTGTTCGAGATCGGCGATTACGTGACGGAGGTACACATCCCCGCCAATTCGGCCCTGGCAGGCAAGCGCCTGCGTGATCTGGGCCAGATCAGCGATGCGGAGGTGGTGGTCATTGCCGTGGTGCGGGAGAAGCGCCGCCATATCAACCCCTCCGGTTTCGAAGCGCTGCGCAGCGGCGATCTGCTGGTGGTGCAGGCGGATCCGGAGGATCTACATGAACTGATCGAGGCTGCCGGCCTGGAGTTGACCGGCAGTCCCAAGCGGGGAGAAGAGGCGCTTGACCTGGGGGAGCATAGCAGTTTGATGGAAGCGGTGGTGATGGCGGATTCGCCGATCGTCGGCGAGACCGCGCGCAGCCTGAACCTGCGTTGGCGGTACAGCGTGAACCTGCTGGGCGTGGCCCGTATGGGCGCGCGCATCCATCAGCGCCTGCGCGATATCCGTTTTCGGGTGGGGGATGTGCTGCTGTTGCAGGGGCCTGCCGCCACCATGACGCAGACCCTGGCCAGCCTGGGCTGTCTGCCCCTGGCCGGGCGGGGGCTGAACCTGGGCGCGCCTCGCCGTGTGGGGCTGGGCGTGGGCATCTTCGGCGGGGCCTTGCTGCTGGCCGCGGTGGGCCTGCTGCCGATCCAGGTGGCTTTTGTGGCCGCGGCCGTGGCCATGCTGTTGACCAACATCCTTTCCTTGCGCGAGGCGTATGAGAGCATCGACTGGTCGGTGATTGTGCTCCTGGGCGCGATGATCCCGGTGGGGCAGGCGTTGGAGGTCAGCGGCGGCGCCGATCTGATCGCACAGGCCACGCTGGCTGCGGCCGGCCAACTGCCCCCTGTCGTCAGTCTGATCATCGTGCTGGTGGCGACGATGTTTCTCTCCGATCTGGTGAACAATGCTGCGGCCGCGGTGCTGATGGCGCCGATTGCCATCTCGGTGGCCTACGGGTTGGGCGCATCGGTCGATCCCTTCCTGATGGCCGTGGCCATCGGCGCGTCCTGCGCCTTTCTCACCCCGATCGGCCACCAATCCAACACGCTGGTGATGGGGCCTGCCGGCTACCAGTTCGGCGATTACTGGCGCATGGGGCTGCTGCTGGAGGCGATCATCGTCGCAGTCGCCATTCCCTTGATCACCCTGTTCTGGCCGTTCGGAATCACGCCCTGAGCAGGCAAACTTCCCCCTCTCTCTCCCCTCTCTCCTCTCGCAGGTCTGCCTGCATTTGACCTGCGCCCCGCCCGGTAGTATAATCGCCAGCGACAAGGTTGGCTCTAGATAATTGTTTGCGCAAGAAGTGGGCTTCGCCCACTTTTTTCATTGTCAGGGCCAAATCACTTTTGTACCCCCGCTCTTCTTTCCTCATTTTCACGCAATCCAAACATATCCAGGCAATGAACAAGCAGTTGTTGATGGCAATCAACCAGATCTGCGCTGAGCGCAATCTCAAGCCTCAGGTCGTGATCGCTGCCGTCGAGCAGGCGTTGGTCAGCGCGTACCGGCGTAATTTCGGCAGCAGCGGCGATGTGCAGGCGCGGCTAGACCCTGAAACCGGCGACATGCGCATCTACGAACGCTATGTGGTGGTGACGCCGGACGAGATCGAAGACCCCAAGACGCAGATCAGCCCCACGGACGCGGCGGCCATCGATCCGCGGCATGCCACTGTGGGCGATGAGGTGCTGATCGAGCGTACTCCCAACGATTTTGGCCGCATCGCCGCCCAGGCCGCCAAGCAAGTCATCCTGCAACGCATTCGCGAGGCGGAGCGGGACGCGGTCTATGAAGATTATGTGGACCGCGAGGGTGAGTTGGTGCAGGGAACGGTGCGCAGCATCGAACATGGCACCGGCAACCTGGTCATTGCCCTGGATGGGGGCCGCGCCGAAGCGGTCATGCACCGGCCAGACCAGATCCCAGGCGAGCGCCTGCGCGTCAATGCCAGCGTCCTGGCCTACATGTCCGAGATTGTACGCGGGCCGCGCGGGCCGATGATCCATCTCAGCCGCACCCACCGCAATATGTTGCGCCGGCTGCTGGAAAAAGAAGTGCCGGAAATCAAACAGGGGTCGGTGGAGATCAAGGCCATCGCCCGTGAGCCAGGCTCTCGCTCGAAGGTGGCTGTCACGGCCACGCAGTCCGGCGTGGATCCGGTCGGATCCTGCGTGGGCATGCGTGGGGTGCGCATCCAGAACATCGTCAATGAGTTGAATGGCGAAAAGATCGACGTGATCGAATGGGATGCAGATGGCGAACGCTTCGTGGCCAACGCCCTCAGCCCGGCCCGCGTCACCGATGTGCTGCTTTTCCCCGAACTGGATCGCACAGCCATGGTCATTGTGCCCGATAATCAATTGTCGCTGGCCATCGGCAAAGAGGGGCAGAACGCCCGTTTGGTGGCCAAACTGACCGGCTGGCGTATCGACATCAAAAGCGAGACGGAAGCGGTGGCCGAAGGCATGGATGAGTTGGAACGCCAGCACGTGCGCATGGAACGCCGCACCCGCGAGCACGCGGAAGACCTGCTGGACGCGGCCCGCCGCATCTTGGAAGAGGAAACCCTGCCCGACCTGGCCGCCATCACGCCCGAAATCGAAGAAGCGGCCGCGGCCGATGCCTTTGCCGATGCCCTGGCGCAAGTGACCGCGCCAGAGGTCATCCCCGATCTCGACAGCGCCATCTTGCCGGAGAAGCCGATCCCGGCCATGCCGGAGGTCGATGAGATCAAGGCAGCGGAGGAGGCCGAGGCGCGAGCGTTGGCGCAGAAGCTTTCCAGGGCCATGGCCGGCGTTACGGATGACGAGGATACCGGCTTCGACGCCGACGCCTTCAGCCGCATCTTCGGCGGCGGGGCGGCAGAGGGTGGCGACGAGGAGGAGGGTGAGGCTGCGGACAAGAAGAAGAAATCCCGTCGCAAGGACCGCCAAATGGTCTACGATGAGGAGGCCAAGCGTGTGGTGGCGGTGAAACGCCGCAAACCCACGCGCGGCGGGCGCCAGTTCGACGCAGAGGATTTTGAAAGCGATTTATGATGACCAAAGCTCGCAAACATATCCCGCAGCGCACGTGCATCATCTGCCGTCGCACCGCGGGCAAGCGCGAGCTACAGCGCATCGTCCGCACCCCCACCGGCGTGCGTTACGATCCCACCGGCAAGCTGCCGGGCCGCGGCGCCTATCTCTGCGACTCCCCCCTCTGCTGGCAGGCTGCCATCGAACGGGGCGCGCTGGCCAGGGCGCTGAAAACCTCGCTTAGCGACGAGGAACGCGCTGCCCTGCGCTCGCTTGCGGCGAAGATAGCAGAAGATGGATGATCGTCTATTATCTGCTATCTATCGCCCATCATTTCATTAACACTCGGTAATCGACGTTTTTAGGGAGGTTTCTTATGATTTTACAGGCTAGATCTCAAAAAATATATTCACAGAAATCAATCGGCGAGCCCGCGGCGACTGCCCCCAGCCTGACCGCGCGCAGCCGTCCGCCGCGCCGTAGCGGCGGTGGCGGTGGAGGTGGCGGCGGCGGCAGCAGTAGCGGCGGCGGCAACCGCGGCCCGCGCGGCGGGGGCGGCGGTCGTGATGGTGGTTCCAGAGGCGGCGGCGGCAACCGCCGGGGCGGCGGATCACGCGGCCCCGCCCCCGCCGCGCGCCCTGAATCTCAGGCCGTCGCCGTCCAAGAGGCGGAGGCCCCGCCTGCCTCACTCTCCGGCAAAATCATCATCCCGGAGGTGATTTCGGTGCGCGATCTGGCCGCGGCCATGGGCACCAACCCCATCGAGATCATCCGCACGATGATGAGCTACGGCACCATGGCCAGCATCAACGAGCTGGTCGATTTCGACACCGCGGCCATCGTGGCGTCGGAGTTCAATCTGGAACTGGAGCGGGAAACGGTGGCCGAGCCGGTGGCCGAGCCGGGCGCGGAAGCGCCGAAGACGCTGCGCGAGCGCCTGCTGGAAATGGAGGACGATCCGACCCTGTTGCGTCCCCGCCCACCGGTGGTCACTGTCCTCGGCCATGTCGATCATGGCAAGACCACCCTGTTGGACGCCATTCGCAATACGAACGTGGTGGCGGGTGAGTCCGGCGGCATCACCCAGCATATCGGCGCGTATCAGGTGGCGATGGAGGGGGGGCGGATCACCTTTTTGGACACCCCCGGCCATGCCGCGTTCACGGCCATGCGCGCTCGCGGGGCCCAGGCCACCGACATCGCCATCCTGGTGGTGGCCGCTGATGATGGCGTGATGCCGCAGACGCGGGAGGCGATCGCGCATGTGCGGGCCGCGCGGGTGCCGATCGTGGTGGCGCTGAACAAGGTGGATCGGGCCAACGCCAACCCGGATCGGGTGAGGCAGCAGCTTGCGGATCTGGGCTTGCAGCCGGAGATCTGGGGCGGGGACACGCCGGTGGTGGAAGTCTCGGCCAAGCAGCGCCTGAACATCGACGAATTGCTGGCCAATGTGTTGATCACTGCCGAAATGATGCAATTGCAGGCCAATCCCACCGGCCCCGCCGTGGGCACGGTGATCGAAGCCAATCAAGATAAACGCCTGGGCAATGTGGCCACGCTGCTGGTGCAGAAAGGCACCTTGCAGGCCGGCGATGCGATGGTGCTGGGCAAGACCTGGGGCCGCATTCGGGCGATGTTCGATTATCAGGGCAAGCCGCTGAAGGAAGCGCCGCCGGCCACGCCGGTGCGGGTGACAGGCCTGCAAGGCGTGCCCGATGCCGGCGACATCTTCCAGGTGGTGGAAAATGACCGCATCGCCCGCCAGATCTCGGCGGAGCGCAGCCAGAAGGAAGTGACGGCGCAGCCCGCGCCCCGGCTCTCGCTCGATGATCTCTTCGCCCAGATTCAGTCGGGCGCGGTGAAAGAACTGAACCTGATTATCAAAGCGGATGTGCAGGGGTCGCTGGAGCCGGTTGTCAATTCTCTGCGCGATCTGGACACGAAAGAGGTGAGCGTGCGCATCCTGCATCAGGATGTGGGCGCGGTCACCGAATCGGATGTGATGTTGGCTACGGCCAGCCATGCCCTGGTGTTGGGATTCAACACCGGCGTGGATCCGATCGCCCGCCGTCAAGCCGAGCAGCAGGGCGTCAGCATCCAGGTGTACGATGTGATCTACAATCTGGTGGATGATGTGGCCAAAGCTCTGAAGGGCATTCTCGACCCCATTTTCGAGGAGCGTGTGCTGGGCGAAGCCGAAGTGCGCGCCATCTTCCGGGTGCGGGGACATGCCCGCGTGCTGGGCTGCCAGGTGCGCACCGGCGATATCCGCCGGGACGCTATCGCCCTGGTGCTGCGCAATCACAAGGAGATCTTCCGCGGCAAAATCAATAGCCTGAAGCGCTTCCAGGAAGATGTGACAGAAGTGCGCGCCGGGTTCGAGTGCGGCATCGGCATCGATGGCTTCAACGACCCCATGGAGGGGGACGTGGTACGCGCCCTGGAACGGGTGCGCGTGCGTTGAACCGTTGGAACGTTCAAACGTTACACTGGAGGTTAGCATGAGCCGGCATTACCGCAAGGAACGTCTGGACGAGTTGCTGTTTCGCGAATTGACCACCCTGATCGGTTACGAATTGAGCGATCCCCGCCTGGGCGATGTGGCGGTGAAGCGGGTGGATGTCAGCAAGGACTTGCAAACCGCCCGGGTCTATATCACCCTGCTCAGCGATGAGGGGGACGAGCAGGCCGCGCTGGCCGGGCTGGAGAGCGCCAAAGGATTGATCCGAGCCGAGATTGCCACCCGCGTGCAGTTGCGCCGCGTGCCTGACCTTGTCTTTCGCGTAGATCGCAGCTTTTTGGCCAGCCAACGCATCGACGCCATCCTCGATGCCCTGCCCCCTGTGGCGGCAGGCGATGAAGGATCTGGCCCATGAGCTTGCTTTCGGCCATGCCGGCCCCCTTCTCCCCGCCCGCTGATCTGCTGGATCGCGTGCGCATGTCGCGACGGCCGTTACTGATCGCGCACATCTCGCCAGATGGCGATGCCATTGGCAGCCTATTGGCCGCGGGCAGCATCCTGTATCATCTGGGCAAGGATCCGGTGCTGGCTTGCCAGGATACGCCCCCTGCCAGCCTCAGCTTTTTGCCCCGCTACGATCGCATCACCAACCAGGTGCACGAGGAAGTGGATCTCGTCATCGCCCTGGACAGCAGCGACCGGGAGCGCCTGGGCAACATCTATGATCAGGGCCGCATCCGCAGCCTGCCCTTGGTGGTGATCGATCATCACATCACCAACACCCTGTTCGGGGATTGCAACTGGATCGAGCCCAGAGCCTGCGCCACCGCAGAGATGATCTTCGATCTGGCGCAGGCGCTGGAAGTCACGATCGATACCCAGATCGCGACCTGCCTCCTCACCGGCATCGTCACCGATACGCGCGGGTTTCGCACCAGCAGCACCACCCCACGGGTAATGCGCATCGTCTCCGCCCTGATGGAAACGGGAGCGGATCTGCCGACGATTGCAGATCTGGCGCTGGAGGCCCGTTCGACCGAGTTGATCCAGCTGTGGGGCCGGGCAATTGCCACGATCACGGTGCATCAAGGCGTGATCAGCGCGGATAATACCCTGGAGATGCGCGTGGATCTGGGCCGGCTGATCCGGGCTGAGGGGCTGGCTTCCTTTTTACTGGGGTCGCGCGATGCCCAGATCGCGGTGGTGTTTACCGAGTTGCCGGATCAGCGCATCGAGTGCAGCTTCCGCGCCCAACCAGGGCAGGATGTGGCGGCGGTGGCCTATGCTTTTGGCGGGGGGGGCCACGCTTTGGCCGCGGGCTGCACGGTGGATGGCCCACTGGAAGCCGCGCGCGAACGGGTGCTGGCGCGGCTATACGAAAGCCTGAGGCGCTGAAGCGGATGAGCGAGGCAGCGATCTCCCCCTCTGGCGTGCTGAATATCGACAAGCCCGCGGGCCTGACCTCGCATGATGTGGTGGCGCGGGTGCGGCGGCTGAGCGGTGTGCGCCGGGTGGGGCATGCCGGCGCTTTGGACCCCCTGGCCACCGGCGTGTTGCTGGTGTGCGTGGGCGCGGCCACACGCATCGTCGAATACTTGCAGGCGGGGCGCAAGACCTACGCGGTGCAGGTGCGTCTGGGCCAGCGCACCGATACCTACGACGCGCAGGGGCAAGTTCTGAGCCAGGCCCCGGTGCCCGCGCTGGATGCAGCGGCGCTGGAACAGGCGCTGGCGCCCTTCCGTGGGCCGGGCTGGCAGATCCCGCCTATGGTGTCGGCATTGAAGCACAAAGGCCGCGCACTCTACGAATACGCCCGGCAAGGCGAAGAGATCGCCCGCACGCCGCGGGCGATGACGGTGCATCATCTGGAAATCACGCAGTGGCAGCCGCCCGATCTCGACCTGCTGGTGGTCTGTTCGCCTGGCTTCTACGTGCGATCGTTGGCGCATGACCTGGGCGAGGCGCTGGGCTGTGGCGGGCATGTGCGGCAATTGCGCCGCCTGGCTTCCGGCGCCTGGCGGGTGGAGGATGCCATCCCCCTGGCCGAGTTGGAGCAGGCCGGGCCGGCGTGGAGTGACCGCCTGCACAGCCTCAAGGCGGCGCTGTCCATGCTGCCCCCGCTCGTCCTAGACGATGAATTGGCGCAGCGTTTCGTGCAGGGCCAGCGGCTGCCTCTGCCTGCCGGCGCGGTTGCGGGCGATGTGCGCGTGTTCGGCGTGGATGAGCAGCTGCTGGGCATCGGCCGGGCCGAGCCGGAGCAGGGCCGCCTGTCGCCGCACAAGATTTTTCAACCCCCGGCAATGATTAATCATTAATAATTAATGATTCATGATTAATGATTAAAAACCGCGCTCGTACGTGGCGCTTTAATCCTCAATCATGAATCATTTGTCAAGGGCAGACTGCGGTAAAATCAACCATGCCCAACCGTCTATCATCTGAACGGATCACGCCATGCAGGTCTACGAATCCCTTTCCAGCGCCTCTCTGACCGGGCCGACCGCGCTCACCATCGGGAATTTCGATGGCGTCCATCGCGGGCACGGCGCGCTCATCCGAGCCATGGCAGAGGCCGCGGCGGCAGAGGGCGCGGCCTCTGGTTTGCTGACCTTTCACCCCCACCCCCGGGCAGTGTTGCAGCCTACAGCTACGGTTTCCTCCCTCACTTCGCTACACGAAAGACTCGATCTGCTCTCGCGCACCGGCCTCGATTTCACCGTCGTCCACCCCTTCACCCGTGACACCGCACAGACAGAAGCCGCAGCCTTCCTGCACGCCCTGCGCGGGCACCTGGGCCTGACAAGCCTGTGGGTAGGGCCAGATTTTGCCCTGGGCAAAGGGCGGCAGGGGGATGTGCCCTTTCTGCGCCAGCTGGGTGCAGAGATGGGGATCAGGATCGAGGTCGTCCCCGAATTTCAATGGGAGGGGCAACCGGTGCGCTCCAGCCACATCCGCCAATGGATCGAATTGGGCAACGTGGCCGCGGCCAATGTGGCCCTGGGCCGGCGGTACGCCATCCCGGGCGTGGTGGTGCACGGCGCGGAGCGAGGCCGCACCATCGGCTTCCCCACCGCCAACCTCTCTCTGGCCGGCGAACAGGTGATCCCGGCCCATGGCGTCTACGCCACCTGGGCGCACGTGGGCGGGGAGCGGCTGCCCGCAGTCACCAATATCGGCGTGCGGCCCACGGTCAACGGCTCCCACCGCACGGTCGAGGCGCACATCATCGACTTCGATCAGGACATTTACGGGCGCTGCCTGCGGTTGGAGTTCGTCGACCGGCTGCGCGATGAGATGAAATTCCCCTCGCTGGCCGCGCTCACCGCTCAGATCGCGCGCGATCGTGATCAGGCCGCACACCTGCTGGCGGCGGAGCCGGCCCTGCCCACCGCTCCCCGCTTCCAGGAATTGGCCTACACCGCGGACTGGGGCGTGGCGGTCTATGGCGATAGCCAGGCGGCGTTGTACGCCCACGCCGCCCTGGCCATGTTCACCCTGCAAGGCGCGGCTGACGTGGACGGCCCCACCGTGCGCCAGCAGTTTGCCATCGCAGCCGAGGATCGCGAATCCTTGTTGGTGTGCTGGTTGAATGAGTTGCTGTGGCAGGCGGAAACGCAGGGCGTGTTCTTCCAACAGTTTTGGGTGGAGGCGATCGACGACGTCAGCCTGCGGGCGCAGGCAGTGGGACGCCGCGGCCGCAGCGAACAGGCGCACATCAAGGCCGTCACCTATCACGATCTGGAAGTCCTCGCCCCCACCCAGCCGGGAGAAAGCTGGAAAGCGCGGGTGCTTTTCGATACGTGATCGGAAAGGAAACCCGTTAAAACGGGTTGTTTATGACGTTATCATGCCAATAATAACCTGCTTTAGCAGGTTTCTGGTGCCAGACCGTGAATTCATTCACTGCTCCATCGTCTCATCCTGGCGGCGGCTCCGCCATGTACGCCTCCCAGATGTCGGTGAACACGCCGGGGGCCAGGGGGTAGATCTGGCGCAGCATCTCCATCGCCACCTCCCGCACCTCCCACTGCGCGGCTTTGTCGATGCGCAGCCAGAAAAAATGCCGCAGGGCCGCATAATCCATCGACATCACCAGCCGGGTCTCGGCCGCGTTCGGCAACAGAAACCGGGCGTCCTCCTTGCGAATACCCAGCCCGCGCAGGCGCTCGTAGGCCTCCTGCACCTCGGTCCAGGCCTGATCGAGCACCGCCTGGGCCGCGGGCTGCGCGGCCAGCGCCGGCGGAGACACCGGCTCCCAGCCTCCCTTATCCAGGCTGACATAGCGCTGCGATTCCTGGCTGAAGGAAGCCAGACGATGCCGCACGATCTGATGGCTGCACGTGCGGGAGATGCCTTCGAGCAGAAAGGTGGCGCCGCCGTGCTTCTCCGGCTGCGGCACATGGGCGATGGGCACATAGCCCAGCAGCGTGACTTTCATGCGCTCACCTCCCCTGCCGCCGGCGGCAGATCGGCGTAGACCGCGGGAATGGCCTGATAGGCCAGCCGCACCATCGCCGCAGCCAGATCGCTGCCCGAACGCGTCCAGAAATCGCGCACATTGCGGGCGTTGAGGCTGAGGATCCAATCGCCCCCGCCCAGATCGGTGTAGGCCACCGTGGGCAGGTTCACCAAGGCCAGCAGCGTGTGATCCAGCGGCTGATCCTCGAGCTTGAACACAAACCGGGTGTGCTCGACGATGTCCTCATGCCCTTCGCGCACGCGGGCCATGATGAAACCGGGATTGTGGCCCATTTTGGCGTCGGAGCGGTAGCACACCCGCCCGGCAAATTCGATCAGATTCTCTTGAAAGGTGCCCTGCCCCTGCCGCAGGGGGTGATCTGCGGGGATGCCGGGATGGGGCTGTGTGTACGCCAACAATGTCAATTGCACTGAAGTCTCCTACGTGGGTGAAAGTAGATGAAATTACCCCCCCGACTCGCCGCTGAAACGGAGGATTTCGGCGCGCAGCGCGCTGCGTTCATCCAGGGCGGCGCGCAGGGGCAGGGCCAATTGCTGCTGCCAGTTGGCGCTCGTCTCCGCCACTGTGGCCAGATGCGCCTCCACCGGGTCGAGCAGGCCGGTGACAACCTGATCGATCAGCCGCACGAACAGCCCGGTTTCCGGGTCGGTGGTAAACCAGCGGGTGCGCAGGGGCTGCAAAAGCCGCTCATTCACCCCTTCCACCAATTCTGGGACGGAGGCGAGCACCTCGGCCATGCCGGCAATGCCCCGGCGGATCGGCTCGCCCACGCCAAAGGGCAGCAGGCCCAGCAGGCGATCGGCAAACGCGGCGATGGCCGCGACCAGGGGGCGAGCCGGCTGCAACACCTGCGCCAGCGCGTCCTCCAGGCGCTGCAGCGCCCCTGCCAGCGCCGTCACTCGCGCCTCCACCCAGAGGATGCCCTCCTGAATGGCTGCAAAAGGGATCTCCAGATCGAGCAGCGCGGCCTCGGCCCGCTCGGCGCCGGCTTGCAGGGCAGTCGCCCCCCGCTCGACCAGGCGCAGGCTGCGATCCGCGGCCACCAGAGCGGCGGCGGCAAGATCGTCCAGGCCAGCGTTTTCCAGTTGTTCGTACAAGACCAGCAACCCGCGCAGTTTCAAGATCTCGGCGCCGAAGGCCAATTCCGCCGCGGTGCGTTGGCGCATGCCCCCCCATTCCCAGGCGGCGTAGCCCACACCGGCAGTGGTGGCCAGCCCCAGCGCGCCCACGCCCAGCGAGGTGCGCAGAAACTGCCGCCGCGTCACCATCCCTTCCCCGTGCGCGGGCGATGGAGGGGGCGGCGACGCGGCATCGCTGCCGGCCAGCGCGGGCGGACGGGTGCGCAGCTCCAGGGCTGCCAGTTCTGCGTCATCGAGCAACCGCAACCGCGCTGTCAGCCGTCCGATCAGCGCCTCGCGGCCAAGGTCTTGCAACTGTGTGGCTGATTCTGTCATCGCTTCCTCCTGCGCCCGACAAGCGACTCGGTCGAGGCGGGCATAGTGTACACTCCCCCGCCCCACCCCGCCAAAGCCGCGACATTGCGATCATCCTTGCCCTGCCGCTTTTTGACACAGCCGCGGCCCCTTGTCTACAATACCGCTGCCAATTTCCGCGACGATCCTTGCCGGCGCTGCCGCGCTGGCGAGGATGATCTCAGCCGCAGAGGACTCCTTCATGTACAAACGCTATTTCATCATCCTAGCAGCCATTTTGCTGGCCATTGCCCTCGACGCCTTCATCTTCATGGGCATCTTGGGCGTGCCCTACAGCCGGGTGCCCAGTTCCTATCATTTTCTGAACATTGTGTTGCTCTCCGCGGCGCTGACGATCTTTGGAGACATGATCTTCAAAGGCGATGTCCTGCGCTAACCCATGACCCCCTCCCCTCCGGTGGCGCAAATCGGGCCTGAGAGCCGGCCCGGGTTGGAAAACAGACGCGAGATCGGGCAGAAGCCAGGGCTGTTGGCGATTTACCTGGCGCTGATGAAGCCGAAGATCGTCCTGCTGTTGTTGATCACAACAGCGGGGGCGATGTTCGTGGCTGCCGGCGACGCGCCGGACGCGGCCCTGTTTGGCTGGACGATGTTGGCTGGCGCGCTCTCCGCAGGCGGGGCCAACGCCATCAACCATTATCTGGATCGGGATATCGATGTGCACATGGGCCGCACCAGCCGTCGGCCCCTCCCCGCAGGCTGGGCGCGGCCGCGGGCGGCGCTGTTGTGGGGGATCCTGTTATCGGTCGTCGCCTTTCTGCTCTTTGCCACGCAGGTCAATCTGCTGGCAGCGCTGCTTTCGCTGAGCGGGGGCCTGTATTACATCTTCATTTACACCCTGTGGCTGAAGCGACGCACCCACCACAACATCACCATTGGCGGCGTGGCCGGAGCCATTCCCCCCCTGGTGGGCTGGGCCGCGATCACTGGGGGGCTGGATATCACCGCCTGGGGACTGTTTGCCATCGTCTTTTTCTGGACGCCGCCGCACACCTGGGCGCTGACCCTGGTGGTGACGCAGCAATATGCGCGCGTCGATGTGCCCATGTTGCCGGTGGTGGTGGGTGAAGCGGAGACGCGGCGGCTGATTGTGCTCTATGCCTGGGCCTTCGTGGCCGTGACGGTGCTGCTGGCGGCCCTGCCCCTGTTTGGCGGTATCTATCTGGCCACAGCCCTGGTCGCCGGCGCCATTTTCATGCGCGGGGCCTATCGCCTGCGGCGCCAGGGGAGCCGGCCTGTGGCGCTGAGCCTATACAAATATTCGCTGTTGCACCTGGCCCTGCTCTTCGCGGCCATGGCTGCGGATGCAGCAAGAGGGGCATAACTATGCCGCGGCCCGTGCCTGCTGTTGCCGTCGCCGGGCCTGGCCATACAGAGCGTAGAGGTTGGCCCGGTGCAACTGCACCGCCAGGCCCCCCATCAGCGTAGCCGGATAGCCGCACGCCTCCAGCGTCAACGCATCCAACGCCTCCTTGCCCTCTCCCGCCGCCAGCACTGCCTGGGCGTGCGCTTCCACCCGGCCCAGATAAGTCAGTTGCGCCTGCAACACCGACTTCACCTCCCCCCGCAGCAACACCTCCCCATGCCCCTGGATCACATCCTCCAGGGGCGTCAACTCCAGCACCCCGTGCAAAGAGCGGCGCAGGTCATCGATACCGCCGTTGGCAAAATAGGGCACCGGCATGACGGCATCCGCGGCGTACAACACCTTCTCCTCCTTGATGTACACCGTGATCAGATCGGGCGAATGACCGGGCGCGTGCCGCAGCACCAGCGTGAACCCGCCAATGCGGATGCTGGCTTCCTTCTCGGTCAACATGGTGGGCAATTGCAACGTCACCTCGGCCAGGGCCGTGTTGCGCTGCCGCGCCTCCATCAGCGCCGGGCGCGTCTGCTTGATCAGATGCTCACGCGCTAACAGATGGCTGATCACCTCCGCTTCGGGGAAGAGATACGCGCCGTACACATGATCCGCATGCGCGTGCGTCAGGATCAGATAGCGCACATGCGAGCGCAGGCGCTGTTTGACGAATTGAATGATTTGTTGGGTTTCCTGTGGATACGGCAAGGTATCGATCAGGACACACCCCTCTTCCGTGGTGATCAGCCCGGCATTCACCTGGGCATACATGCCGCTACGAAAGACATAGATGTGATCGGCGACGCGCTCACGCAAGACCATACCGATTGAGACTCCTCGATGCAATAAGATGGGCGCCTCATCTGGCGCCGCTGAGGGCGCAGCTTAACATAGTCTCTGCTTTTGATCAAGGGTTCGTGTGCAATTTACACTCGAAAGGCGCTGCCCGCCCGACCATCCCCCGCCAGGCCAAGAAAAAGCCAGCCGGGCCAGCGGCTGGCTTGCAAAAGATGATGGCTTTGTAGTCCCCCGTCGCACCGTGTGCCTGGGTAGCTTTGAACCTGCTTACGCAGGTGGGTGCCTTGACCTGGTTCTCGCCTTGCCAATCGAGGGCTATCGCGTTCCCCAGTGTATGACCTGGCTCCCGAAGGTCTGATGTTGGCTCAAAACGTATCAGAGGCATCACGCATGCAAGAGGGGAGCTACAGCATCTAGTCTAGCACAACCGCCGAGGGATGACAAACTGCCCATTTGGTGGTGGAGAAGCGCGGCGAGAGCGATCCAATGTACGTAAAATTACACAGGAATTGCCACCCGTTCCAGGTTGTGCTATAGTTCACAACACCGGGCGCGGCCACCACGCCTGGCCCAATGTATCATCCTGACAATGACCTAGCATCCGCCAAGGAGGAAGCTGTGACAGCGCAAATTATCGATGGCAAAGCGATTGCCGCCGCCATTCGCGGGGAAATCGCCCAAGATGTGCAAGATCTCCTGACCAAAACCGGCAAGGCCCCCGGTCTGGCCACGGTGTTGGTGGGGGAACGCCCCGATTCGGCCACTTATGTGCGCATGAAGAAAAAGGCCTGCGCCGAGGTGGGCATCCAATCTTTCAGCGTCGAACTGCCCGGCGACGTCAGCCAAGAGCAATTGCTGCAAGCCGTGCAGGCGTTGAACGCCAATCCCGATGTGCACGGCATCCTGGTGCAACTGCCCCTGCCCGGCCATATCGATGAGGAGGAGATCCTGGGTGCCATCAGCCTGGAGAAGGATGTCGATGGCTTTCATCCCCTGAATATCGGGCGGCTGTCCATGAAGCGCCGCGATCCTCTGTTCGTGCCCTGCACCCCGCGCGGGTGTATCGAGCTGCTCGACCGCATGCACATCCCCATCGAAGGTAAACAGGCCGTGGTGCTGGGGCGCAGCAATATCGTGGGTCTGCCCGTGGCGATGTTGCTTTTGCACCGCAACGCCACCCTCACCATCTGCCATTCGCGCACCAAAAACCTGCCCGATGTGGTGCGCAGCGCCGATATCCTGATCGCGGCTGTGGGCCGGGCGGAGATGGTGAAGGGGAGCTGGATCAAGCCTGGCGCCGCTGTCATCGACGTGGGCACCAATGCGGTCGATGACCCCAGCGCGGCCAAAGGCTATCGTCTGGTGGGGGATGTGGATTTTGCCGAGGCCAAAGAGGTGGCCGGGTACATCACGCCATCCCCCGGCGGGGTGGGGCCGATGACGATCATCATGCTGTTGCGCAACACCGTAGACAGCGCCCGCCGCGCTTACGGGGTTTGAGTAGGCGGACGATGGACGATGGACGATGGCGTGATCTATCGTCTATCGTCTATCGTCCATCGTCCTGAAACGGTGTCAGTCGGTCAGACAGATGTGCAGCTCGCGCAGTTGCTGCGCTGATACCGGGCTGGGGCTATTGAGCATCAAATCGGTGGCCGAGGCGGTCTTGGGGAAGGCGATCACCTCGCGGATGCTGTCCTCGTCGGCCAGGATGGCGACCACACGGTCGAGGCCCAGAGCGATGCCGCCGTGGGGGGGCGCACCGTATTGGAAGGCCTCCAACAGGTGCCCAAACTGGGCCTGGGCCTGCTCTGGCGAGATGCCCAGGGCCGCAAACATGCGCGATTGCTGCGTTTGATCGTGGATGCGGATGCTGCCGCCGCCGATCTCCATGCCATTGCACACCAGATCGTAGGCTTTGGCCAGTACCGCGGCGGGGTCGCTCTCCAACAGGGGCCAGTGCGCGTCCAGGGCGCTGGTGAAAGGGTGGTGTTTGGCCTGCCAGCGGCTCTCTTCCTCGTTCCATTCCAGCAGGGGAAAGTCGATCACCCAGGCGCAGGCCAGCACGTTGGGGTCGGCCAGGCCCAGGCGCCCGGCCAGGAGCACGCGCAGGTGTCCCAAGCTCTCCGCCGCCACCGCAGGCGGGGCCGCGGCAATGAGGATGAGATCGCCATCCCCCGCCTGGCAGCGCTCGCGGATGCCTGCCAACTCTGTCTGGCTGAGGAATTTGGCGATCGGTGAGCGCAATTCCCCGGCCTCCACCTTGATCCAGGCCAGTCCGCCCGCGCCCTTGTGCCTGGCTTCCTCGACCAGATCGTCGATCTGCTTGCGCGAGTAGCCGCCGCAGCCGGGCGCGGTGAGTGCTTTGATCTGGCCGCCGGCAGCCGCGGCGTTGGCAAAGACGCTGAACCCGCTCTGCCCCAGCAGATCGGTCAGATCGACCAGTTCCAGGCCATAGCGCAGGTCTGGTTTGTCGCTGCCGAAGCGGGCCATGGCCTCGGCATAGGTCAGCACCGGGAAGGGCCGGGCCTGCACCTGCTTGCTGCTGACTGTCTGAAACAGCCCCAGCACCATGCCCTCGATCAGCGCCGTCACATCCGTGCTGTCGACAAAGGACATCTCCAGGTCGAGCTGGGTGAATTCGAGTTGGCGGTCCGCGCGCAGATCCTCATCGCGGAAGCAGCGGGCGATCTGAAAATAGCGCTCGAAGCCGGCCACCATCAGCAATTGCTTCATCTGCTGGGGGGATTGGGGCAGGGCGAAGAACTTGCCCGGCTGCACACGGCTGGGCACGATGAAGTCGCGGGCGCCTTCGGGCGTGCTCTTCAGCAGGATCGGCGTTTCGATATCGATGAAATCCTGCTGATCGAGATAGTTGCGGATGAAAGTGATGATGCGGTGGCGCAGGAGCAGGTTTTTCTGCATGCGCTGGCGGCGCAGATCGAGATAGCGGTATTTGAGGCGAATGGCATCGCCGATCTCGGCTTCTTCGTTGATGGGGAAGGGTGTGGTGAGGGCGGGATTGAGCACGCGCAGGCTGGCCGCGGCCACCTCGATCTGGCCGGTGGGCAGGTGCGGGTTGATCAGACCAGAGGGGCGCAGGCCCACCACGCCCTCGACCTGCACCACATACTCGCTGCGCACTTCGCCGGCCGCGCTGTGCGCGGGCTGGGAAATGTCGGCGTTGAACACAACCTGCACCAGCCCGGAGCGATCGCGCAGATCGAAAAAGATCAGGCCGCCATGATCGCGGCGGCGGTGCACCCACCCGGCCAGCCTCACCTGCTGGCCAGCATGTTCAGGACGCAATTCACCGCAATTGATTGATTTCAGCATGAAAGAGACTCCAAAGGGATGGGAAGGAAGTTGTCTGAGAAAAAGGGTGGATTGGCCGGCGGCAGAGCATACGATCCAATAAAAAAAGACCGCCGCGGCGCTGCGATCCAGGGCATTATAGACGGCGCTGCGGGCGATGGCAAACGGTAGACATCCCCCCCATTTCCTGTGTATAATAGCGCCCATCTGTCTGTCTGGGCGTTCCTTCGCAGTGGTTTATGTGGCGGAGGGACCCACGCCACAAGTTCATCCCCCCTCAAGGCGATCTCTATGGCCCGGCCACTTTGCGACTCTGAATACATCTACGGACTTCACGATCCTGGCGGCGAGCAGCACATGCTGGACAAAGGCGCGCCGGGGTGGGTTGTCGTCACGGAAGGCATCGGTTTCAACCGCAACGACCATGGCAGCAGCGACTATCGCTACCTCTCTGACAAAGGTCTGGGGGTGATGGTGCGGCTGAATGCAGGATACAGTGGGACGGGCACGATCCCGCACGAGCGCAATTACCAGGATTTCGCGCAGCGCTGTGCCAATTTCGTGCGTAACTCGCACGGCGCCCACATCTGGATCATCGGCAACGAGATGAATCACCCGGTCGAATGGCCGGGCGCGGACTGGGACTGGGGCGCGCAGCCGCCGGCCCCGCGCAGCGCTGCCCAGACAGGCGAGGCGATCACCCCGCAGCGGTATGTGCAGTGCTACCGGCTGGCGCGCGAGGCGATCCGCGGGCTGCCCGGACATAGCGAGGATCAGGTGCTGATCGGCGCGGTCGCGCCCTGGAACAACCTGACCAAATATCAGGGCAATGAGGGCGGCGATTGGATCCTCTATTTCCGCGACATCCTTACCGCCCTAGGCCCCGATCGCTGCGACGGCATCACCATCCACACCTACACGCACGGCCCGCAGGTGGAAAAGATCGACGCGGAGACGCGCATGGGCGCGCCTTTTCAGAACCGGCGCTACGAATTCCGCACCTACATCGACTTCATGGAAGCGATCCCGGCCACCATGCGCCACCTGCCGGTCTACATCACCGAGACGGACCAGGATGAACCGTGGGTGAATGAGAACAGCAGTTGGGTGCGGCGGGCGTACGGAGAGATCGACTATTGGAATAAAAACAACGCCCAGCAGATCCGGGCGCTGGTGCTCTACCGTTGGCCCCGTTATGACAAGTGGTACATCGAGGGCAAACAGGGGGTGATCGAAGACTTCCGCATGGCCATGGACTGGAAGCTGAAATGGCGCACCGACGTGGCCCCGCAGCCAGAAAAGCAGCCCTACCGCGCCGACATCCGCCTGCCGCAGCCCCTCACCGCCGCGGACGCCGGCGCCACCCTGACTGTGGCGGTGACTGTGCGCAACACCGGCAGGGATGCCTGGCCGCGCGGGGGGCCAAACCCGGTGCGGCTGGGCTATCGCTGGTACGATGCCGGCGGCCAGCAGGTGGCGGCTGCCGATCATCGCACGCCCCTGCCGCGCGATGTGGCGCCAGGCGAAGAGGTGCAGATCAGCGCCACGCTGGCCGCGCCGGCGCAGGCGGGAACCTACACCCTCTCCTTCGATCTGGTGCACGAAGGCATCACTTGGTTCGCGGACAAGGGCAACACGCCGGCCAAGGCCCGCGTGGCCGTCAGCGGCGCGGCCGCGCCGGCAGAGCAATACTTCGCCGAGACCAAAGTGTGGGTGCGCGGGGCGTTCCTCGATTTCTATCGCCGCTATGGGCTGGATATCTGCGGCTATCCCATCACCGAAGTCTTCAGCGAAAACGGCATGAAGACACAATATTTCCAGCGGGTGGCCCTGGAGGAATACGAGCCGGGCAAGGTGCGGCTGCGCCTGACCGCGCAACAGGCACTCGAGGCGAGCCAGCGCATCACCGCCCTGGAGCAGCAGATCGCGGCCCTGCGCCGGCAGTTGCAATCGGGGGGCGGCGCCGCGCCGCAACCGCCGATGCAGGACGTGAGCCAAAGCCTGCCTCGCGATGTCAGCGCCATGATCACCCGCCCGCTCACCGACGTGCGGCACATCGTCATCAACCACACCGCGGTGGGGCCGGATGTCGGAGTCGAGCGCATTGCCCAGGCGCACCGCAAGACCTGGCCGGCCATCGTCTGCCAGTTTTTCATCGACGGCGCCGGCAACATTGTACAGACCAACCCCCTGACCGAGGTGGTGAGCAGCAAGGACGTGCATCTGCGCGACGCCATCAACATCCATGTGGCGGGCAACTTCTCCACTGCCACGCCCTCGGCCAATCAGATCGATGCGCTGGCCAGCCTCTGCGCCTGGTTGCTGGACATGCTGGGCCTGGAAACGACAGCAGTGCAGGGCGCACGCGAGTTCGTGGTGACGCAATCGCCAGGCAATAACTGGATGGCCGGCGCCAATTGGAAGCAGACGCTGGTCGACCGCATCGCGCCCCTGCGCGGCAGCGGCGCGCCATCCCCCGGGCCCACGCCCGGCGATGGCGCCAGCGCCCAAGAAGTGGCCCGCTTGCAGCGGGAGCGGGATGAGCTGGCGGATCATCTGCTGGACGCGCACGCGCAGATCGACATCCTCCATGGCCGGGTGATGGCGTTGGAGGCGGCGTTGGCAGCAGCGCTGCAAGGGGGCGGCGGGACTGGCGGGGTGCAGCAGCCCGCGGTGCGCGATGTGATCAGCAATCTGCCGCGGGCGGCAGAGCGGATGTTCAAGCGCAAGGCTGAGGATGTCCGCTACATTGTCATCAACCACACGGCTGTGCCCCCCACGGTGGGGGTGGAGCGGGTGGCGCAGGCGCACGCGGCCCGCTGGCCCGCGATTGTCTCGCAGTTCTTCATCGACGGCGAGGGCGCCATCTTGCAGACCAACCCCCTGAACGAGGTGGTGGATGACAAGCAGGAGTGGATCCTGCGGGGGGTGAATATCCACGTGGCCGGCAATTTCAACGACGCCCTGCCCAGCGAGGCGCAGCTCGACAGCCTGGCGCGGTTGTGCGCCTGGCTGCTGGCCAGCCAAAAGCTGCCAGACGACGCGATCCGCGGGGCCAGCGAGTTCATCGTCACCCAATCGCCGGGCGCGCAGTGGCTGGGCGGCCAGCGCTGGAAGGATCTGTTGTTGCAGCGGGTGCAGGCGGTGCGGGCCACAGCCGGGCCAGGCGCGGCGCAGCCAGGATCCGGGCCGGACCCGGCGCTGCTAAATTCTCTGCGCCAACAGATCTCGCAGTTGCAGGCGCAGAACCAGGAGCTGGCGCGGCGTTTGCAGGATGCCACCAATCAACTGGCGGCCCTGCCCGCAGAGGCGCAGGCCCTGAAAGCGCAGGTGACTACCCTGCAGCGGGAGAAAACCGCGCTGGAAGGGGAGCGCAACCAGGCGCGGACGCAGGCGGCGCAGTTGCAGACGCAGATCGAGGCCCTGAACCGGCAGGTGCAGGACTTGAACAAGCGTTTGCAAGAGCAGCCGGGAGATGCGGGGCTGCGCGCGCAGATCGCCACGCTGGAGAAAGAGAAAACCGCGCTGGCCGCGGAGCGAGACCGGCAGCAGCAGAGCATCGCCGCCCTGCAAAAACGGGTGGCGGAGCTGGAAAAAGGGGGCGGATCGACGCCCCCGCGCGACGAGGCGGCGATGCCGGGCAAGATCGCCAAGCCGCCGATGGTGGAAGTGGTGGATCAATTGATGAAGCATCCCACCGAGACCTATCCCAGCCGCGAGCTGACTGCCATCACCCACATCGCCATCCACCACAGCGCCGCGCCGGCCAACATCCCCCCGGAACGGATCGCGATCTATCACGTGACGAACGAAAAGCACAAATGGCCGGGCATGGGCTATCACTATTACATCGGCCCGGATGGCGTGATCAATCACACGCAGGACTTGAAACTGGCCAGCTACCAGGTGTACAAAAACAATCACTACAGCCTGGGCATCTGCGTGGCGGGCAATTTCACCGATGTTATTCCCACCCCCGCGCAGGTGGAATCGGCTGCGCATCTCACCGCCTGGCTGATGCAGGAGCTACATATCCCGATCGAGCAGGTGTGGGGGCACCGCGAGTTCCCGCTGAACAGCACCTCTTGCCCTGGCAACCAGTGGCTGGGCGGGCAGAAGTGGAAGGACATCCTGCTCAATCGCGTGCGCGAGATCCAGGGGGGAATCAGCCCGGCGCAGCCCAGCGCGGGCAAGGCCATCGAGCATTATCTGCTATTCTGGCATCATGGCGGCAACAACTGGGCGCAGCAGGATTGGCAGGCGGCGATCAATTACATCGCTGCCTTCCAGCCCACAGCCGGCTTTTCGCTGGATGCGGCCAAGGCGGCGCGGTATGTGACCATCGTCGGCGGCACAGCCGGGGTGAGCCAGCAGATCGAGGATGCGATCCGGACGTCGGGCAGCCGGGTGGAACGGTTGGCCGGGCGCGATTTCGCCGAGACCAAGGCCTTGCTCGACCAACTCGCTGCCTCCGGGCGCAAATTCATGACAATTTGATCTTAAAAACGCAAAGGCGCAGAGGTACGCAAAGGTACGCAAAGTTTTTTTGTTTTTTTCTTTGCGTACCTCTGCGCCTTTGCGTTAAATCCTCATCTTCTCTGCGTTCCTCTGCGTTCTTTGCGTTAAAATCCTGATCTTCTCTGCGTTGAATCTCTCATGCCCAACCCCTTCCAACTCCGCCCCGCCGAGCCTTACGTGTTTCATCTGGATGTGGGCGAGGAAGAGCCTTTCCAAGGCCCGATGGATCTGCTGCTGAAGCTGATCGAGCAGGAGGAACTGCCGATCACGTCCGTCAGCCTGGTGCAGATCACGGGGCAGTATCTGGCGCACCTGGCCGAGATGGAGGAATTGCAACCGGAGGGCATCGCCGAGTTTTTGGTGATGGCGGCGCGGCTGATCTACATCAAGTCGGCGGCGCTGCTGCCGCGGCCGGCAGCCGAGTCTGAGGAGGAAGAGGAGGATCCGGCAGAAACGCTGGCCCGGCAACTGCGCGAGTACAAGCTATTCAAGCAGCGGGCCGCGCTGCTGCAAACGTTGGAAGAGGCCGGACAGCGGGCCTATGTGCGCCTGGCCCCGCCGCCGCAACTGCAAAAACGTCTGGAACCGGGCGGGCTGAATGTGGCCACGCTGCTGGATGCACTGTACGCCGTGCTGGAAGATCTGGAGGCGCCGCCGCGGCCCATCCACTCCATTGCCCCCCTCGATATTACCATCGATGCGTGTATGGCCGCGCTGAAAAAGGGATTGGCGGGAGGCAAAAGCGTGCATTTTCGGCAATTTCTGGGGCAGGCGCGGGGCCGCATCGAGGTGCTGGTGCATTTCCTGGCCCTGTTGGAGATGATCAAATTGGGAGAGATTGCGGTGCGGCAGGAAAAAATGTTTGGGGAGATCGTGATAGAGGGGGTGGCGCAGGAGGCCAGGCTGCCTGTCGACGTTTGAGGCGCTTTTCGTGGTGCGTGGTGCGTCTCGGCTAGTGTTGCGGAAGCCCTGTGTGGTTGTTTTTTGGTTCTTGACAGCCCGCGGGCAGGCTGCTATACTCGCCGTAGACGTTGAGCACACGTGTGCTCAAGCATGATCAAACCGTCCCCTCCATGTCCACAGGCAAAGAGATCTCCATCCGCGATATTGCCGAGGCCGCCGGCGTCAGCCACACCACGGTGAGCCGGGCGCTGCATGGCCGCGGGCGCATGCGCGCCGATACCCGCGCCCACATCCAGGCCCTGGCCGAGCAGATGGGCTACACACCCGACGTCAGGGCGCGCAGCTTGGTCAGCGGCGAGACCCGCACCATTGGCGTCGTGGTCACCACCATCGCCGATCCCTTCGTGGTGCAGATCGTGGATGGCATCGAGGCGGTGGCGCAGGCCGCGGGCTACAGCCTCTTTCTCAGCGCCTCGCACTCCGACCCGGAGCGGGAGCTGGCGGTGGTGGAAACCTTTCACCAGCGCCGTGTGGATGCGGTCATCGTCACCGCTTCACGCGTGGGCAACCTGTACGCCGCCCGTTTGAAACAGTTCGGCGCCCCGATCGTGCTGATCAACAACCTGCAGGAGGGGCCTTATCTCTATTCCGTCTCTGCCGACGATGTGGCCGGCGCGCAGTTGGCGGTGGCGCATCTGCTGGAGTTGGGGCACCGCCGCATCGCCTATCTTGGCTCCACTTCCCGGCCTATATCTTCGCTACGCCGCCAACAGGGCTACGCCGCGGCGTTGCAAGAGGCCGGCATCTCCTTCGACCCTGCTCTGGTGGCGGCCCCGGAGGCCGAGAGCGACCTGGCCGCGGGGCAGGAGGGGCTGTGGATGCTGCTGGCCGCCGCGCCCACCGCCCTTTTTGCCTACAACGACATGACCGCCATCGGCGTATTGCAGGGGGCCGCCCGCATGGGAATCGACATTCCGGGCAAACTCAGCGTCATCGGCTTCGACGACAACGAAATCGCCCGGCTGGTGACGCCGCCGCTGAGCACCATCCACCAGCCGCAGCAGGAATTGGGGCGTCGAGCCATGCACATGGCGCTCGACTTACTGGCCAAACGCCAGATCAACGACGTCATCCTGCCTTGCACCCTTGTCCTCCGCGCCACCACCGCCTCACCCACCCACTAACCCCCCAACCAACAAACCAACCAACCAACCAACCAAGAGATACCACCATGAAAGGCTTAGTTTTGGATGCCGCCTGGCATCCCAAATCACATTACAAAGTCAGCGACTGGGAAAAACAAACCGGCAAGGCCATCACCGGCAACAGCATCTGGCACAATCCCACTCTCGAAGTGCGCGAATGGCCCGATCCCAAAGTCGGCCCGCAGGATGTGCTGCTGGAAATCCAGGCCTGCGGCGTCTGCGGCTCGGACATGCACTTCTACGAGACCGACGCCGACAACTACATCCTCTATCCCGGCCTCACCAAATTTCCTACCATCCTTGGCCATGAATTCTCCGGCAAGGTGGTGGAGATCGGCAAGGATGTGAAAATGCTGCAGGTCGGGGATTACGTCACCGTCGAGGAGATGATCTGGTGCGGGCGCTGCACACCCTGCCGCAACGGCTATCCCAACCATTGCACCAATCTCGAAGAGATCGGCTTCACCATCCCCGGCGCGTTCGCCCGATATCTGGCCGTGGATGAGAAATTCTGCTGGAAAGTGGACGGGATTCTCGACCGTTTCGGCCTGGAAAAGGGGCTGGAAGTGGCGGCCTTGAGCGAGCCGACCAGCGTCTCGTACAATGCCATGTTCACCCGCGGGGGCGGCTTCAAACCGGGCCATTTCGTCAGCGTGTTCGGGCTGGGGCCTATCGGCCTGGCCGCGGTGGGGCTGGCCGAGGCTGCCGGCGCCGGCATGATCGTCGGGTTCGAGGTCTCGGCGCAGCGCCGCCAGATCGCCAAGCAACTGGGCGCGGACGCTCTCTTTGACCCGCGCGAAGTCAGCCCGCACGAGGTGATGAACGAGTTGAGCAAAGGCGTGGGCTTCGATTTCCATGTCGAGGCCGCGGGCGCGCCCCATCTCACCGTGCCGGAGATGGAGAAAGCGCTGGCGATCAACGGCAAGGTTATCCAGATCGGCCGCGCTGCCCAGAGGGTGCCGATGTATTTGGAGACTTTCCAGGTGCGTCGCGGCCAGTTCTTCGGCGCGCAGGGGCATTCCGGCCACGAAAACTTCCCGAATGTGGTGCGCATGGTCGCATCCGGCCGCCTCGACCTCAGCCCCATCATCACCGCCCGTTACGGCCTCGATGACGCCGTCGCCGCCATCGCTCAATCCACCGAGCGCCGCGACGGCAAGATCATGGTCAAACCGGGGCAGTAATCAGTGGTCAGTATTCAGTAATCAGTATTCAGTAATCAGTATTCAGTAATCAGTATTCAGTGTTCGGTATTGGGTATTTGGTATTGGGCATTCAGTGTTCAGCGATCAACGATCGCTTTTTGCTGAAAGCCAAATACCGAATACCGAATACCCAATACCAAGCAAAGGAGTTAGAAGATGCCCGAAAAACTCACTCTCGGCCTGATCGGGGCCGGGCGGATCGGACGGCTGCACGGCGAGCACCTGGCCCGGCGCCTGCCTGCAGCGGACCTGCTGGCGGTCTCCGACATCTTCGTGGACGCGGCGCAGCGTCTGGCCGCGGACTTCGGTCTGCCGCACGCCTACGCCGACCACCGCCGCATCCTCGACGACCCCGCCATCGCCGCGGTCGTGATCTGCTCCAGCACCGACACGCACGCGCAGATGATCATCGACGCCGCCGAAGCGGGCAAGCATATCTTCTGCGAAAAGCCGATCCACCTGGATCTGGCCGAGATCGACCGGGCGCTGGCCGCGGTGGAGAAGGCCGGGGTCAAGCTCCAGGTCGGGTTCAACCGCCGTTTTGACCCAAATTTCCGGCAGGCGCGGGAGATCGTGGCCTCTGGCGGCATCGGCGAGCCGCAGATCGTGCGCATCACCAGCCGCGACCCGGCGCCGCCGCCGATCGGCTACATCCAGGTCTCCGGCGGCATCTTCCTCGATCAGACCATCCACGATTTCGACATGGCCCGCTTCCTGCTGGCCGATGAGGTGGAGGAAATCTTCGCCGTCGGCGGGGTCATGGTCGATCCGGCTATCGGCGAGGCCGGGGACATCGACACCGCCCTGATCACGCTGCGCTACCGCGGCGGGGCGCTGGGCAGCATCGACAACAGCCGCCGGGCCGTGTACGGTTACGACCAGCGCGTGGAGGTCTTCGGCTCCGAGGGCGTGGTCACGGTCGCAAACGCCAAACCGGACACCGCCGTCCATCTCAACTCGACCGGAGAACACGCCGCCCTGCCCCTCTTCTTCTTCGTCGAGCGCTACACCGAGTCCTATCTGGCCGAAATGCGCGAGTTCATCACCTGTGTGCGCGAAGACCGCACCCCGCCCGTCACCGGCCACGATGGCCGCATCCCCGTGGTGATGGGCTACGCGGCGAAGCGCTCATATGATGAGAACAGGCCTGTGAAACTGAGTGATATCGAGTAACAAAAGCTATTGGATATTGGGTATTAGATATTTTTACACTCAAACAAATATCTGATATCCAATACCAAACAACCAATAAAGGACAAAAAAGCTAAAAAATGGAGAAATCCCTCATGACAACTATGCCCAAAGGCTGGCTTGCATCCAGCAATCCCACCGTTATCTTCGAAGACAACCACATCGGCCACATGAAAAAGGCGCTGTTCGAGGCCGACGAGGCCACGCTCGACGCGGTGCTGGCCGAGTACGGCATGGCGCCGGGGGCTGTGCCGCCGGTGGAGTGGAGCAAACCGGGCACCTACATCCAGATGATGACGCGGCGGCAGCTGATCGAAGAGCGTCGCAAAAACGACATCATCCTCGTGCCCATCGGTTGCACCGAGAACCATGGCTTGCACCTGCCCAGCGCCACCGACACCCTCTTCGTCAGCCAGATCATCGAGGGCGTGCGCCGCTATTTCCGCAAGCAGGACATCCCCATCGCCCTGTCGCTGCCCCCGCTGAATTTCGGCGCGCATCCCTACCATCACTACGGCATGCCCGGCACCGTGCCCGTGCGCGAAGACATCGCCCGCGAGATGCTGATTGACATGATGCTGGGATTGTGGAACGATGGCTTCCGCAAGATCATCATGCTCAATAACCACGGCCATCTGTGGATGCTGGAGGCGGCGGTGCAGCAGTTCCAGAAGCGCTACCACCTCCCCGGCATCTTCCGGGCCATGGACTGGCACCGGGCCGTGCGCGAGAGCTTCTACACCCACGACCGCGGGGGCGATTACGGCAGCAACTTCGTCCACGCCGAAGAAGCGGAGACCTCGTTGGCCCTCTATCTCTTCCCCGACATGGTGGAGATGGCACTGGCCGTGAACACCAAAGGCAAGTCTTATCTCAAGGAGGGCCACTTCGACACCTCGGTCGATCCCTATCACCGGCCCGGTCGCTGGTCGGAAGGCGAGGGCCACTTTGCTATCGAACTATCGGCCACCCCCGAAGGCGTGGTGGGCAACGCCGCCGACGCTGACGCCGCCAAGGCCAAGCGGCCCCTGGCCATGATCCTGCGCTATCTCACCCTGCTGATCGAAGACATCCGCGCCGCGTTCCCGCCCGGCGTGCTGCCTCCGGTCGAGGAAGTGACCCTACGCACTGCCGCCGAGATGGAACCCTACCTGCGCGAGCCGCAGAGCGAAGGCTGGAAACCGGTCTACGCCCTGCCCCGCATCGGCCAGAGCAATATTTTTTAAGTAGCAGTGGTCAGTATTCAGTATTCAGTATTCAGTAATCGGTAATCAGTGGGCGGGCAGGCAACCCAGCGGTCGAAACTCTGCCCACTGACTACTGAATACTGAATACTGAATACTGAATACTGCCCACTGATTACTGACCACTGACTACTGACTACTGACCATGCCTGATCTTCGCATCGCCGTGATCGGCGCCGGCCGCATCGGCCTCGTCCACGCCGCCAACATCGCC
>JAANMV010000387.1_pt1 | contig 55111 bp, 51 predicted proteins | sample 7279661 | NCBI WGS metagenome assembly JAANMV01 (sample SAMN14094540, study PRJNA606508) | bioreactor metagenome | isolation source: A lab-scale SPAN reactor treating ammonium-rich wastewater day 121 | place: Ireland: Galway | collected 2017-05-16
CGCTTCGACCTGCCGTGAGCGCTCACCACACGATGACGGCGTACCAGTCGCCCTCGATCCGGGCGTAGGCACGGTCGTGCCCCGGGACCCGCGTGGACGGGAACCCGTCGAGTGTCGGCAGCAGCGGCGCGGGCGGTCGCGGCGACCAGGCGAGGCCCGCGCGCCAGCCCTGGTTGGCGAGGCCCCACGATCGGCAGAACACGTGCACGCTGCCGTCCGGGCCGGGCCATGCGCCGCGGCACCCGGCCGCCGACAGCAGCGCCTCGTCTTCCGCCCGGGTCCCCGCACCCGACGCGACCCGCTCCCGCAGCCGGTCGAAGCCGGCCGGGTCGGTGCGGTACCACGCCTCCATCGCGGCCTGCGAGGGCGGCCGGATCGCGACGCCGTTGCCGACGACGCTGGCGACGAGGCCGAGCCCGACCGCCACGCACGTCGCGCCGGCGCCGCGCCTGCCGAAGGCGCGAAGCACGCCGTACGACAGGAAGAGGGTCGCGAGCCAGGCGATCACCACCGGCGTCGATCCGCTGACCAGCGAGAAGATCAGGCCCAGCCCGAACAACGCCAGCGCCGCGAGACCCAGCAGCAGCGACAGCAGCCGCCCCATGGCCGCCTCCCGGGAGCGCGACGGCCCCCGCCTCCCATTCTGCGCCCGAGTCCCGGGGTGCGGGGGGAGAGCGGGGGCGTAGGATCCGCCGGGAGGCTGGCCATGCCCTTCTGGCTGCGCAATGCCGTGCCCGCGCTGGCGGCCCTCTGCGGGTTGGCGACGGTTGCCGGGCTCTACCTCACCTCGACCGCTCCGCCCGGGGCGACCTTCGTCAATCACCTGACGGCAGGCGAGTCGTGGCGTCCGATCGCCGCGCTCCTCGGGACGATCGCCGCGATGTGGGGGACCAGCGGCCTGCTCGGCGACGCGTTCAAGAAGCGCCGCTGAACCGCGAGCGGCCTTTCGCGCGTCAGCGCGGCAGCGTGACCTTCGGGTCCTCGTCGCGCGGGCGGTACAGGATCGCCAGCTTGCCGATCGTGGAGACGAGGTGGGCGCCCGCGTCCTCGGCGAGCTGCCCGGCGATCGCCGCGCGCTCGGGGTTGTCCTCGTCGATCCGCACCTTGATCAGCTCGTGGGCGCGCAGGCTCTCGAGCGTCTTGGCGACGACCGCGGCGGTGGCGCCCGCCTTGCCCACCCGGACGACCGGCTCGAGCCCGTGGGCGAGCCCCTTCAGGTACTGGCGCTGCTTCGCGGTCAGCTTCACGGGCGGGACGTTAGCAGATCGCCCGTCATCGCACCTCCACGGCAGGGCGGCCGTCCCTGACGAGGAACGTGAACTCGAAATCGAGGTAGACGGGGATCGGTGTCTGCTCCCAGCGCGGCAGCCGTGAAGACCCGTCCCCCGCTGGCACCTGCCGCACCCGGAACGCGGGCGCGAAACGCCAGTGGCCCACGGCCGCATGCACTGCGCCCGAAAGCGCCGCGTGGCAGCGGCCGCCGGGCGGCGGCCCCAGCTCCTCGGAGCCCGTCACGTTCCCGTCAGCGCCGACGAACAGGCGCACGGTCACGACGCCGCCCGAGCAGCCGGCGTCGAGCGCGTAGCGCGGGAACTCCGGCAGCGCGTTGTCCGCGCTCGCGTAGGCCGGGGTGATCGACTCGGCCGTCTCGATCGTCGCCTCGCCTGCAGGCGGCGGCGACAGCGAGCGCACCCGGGTTTCGCCGCTGCGCGGGTCGGGGGGCGCGGGCGGCGCGGGCTGCGGCGGCCGCGAGGTGCAGGCGGCGAGCCCTGCGACCGCGGCGAGCCAGGGCAGGCGGCGCATGACGGGAGGAGGTTCTCATCGCCTGGCCGCGTGGGACAAGGGCTTCCTGCGGGCGGGCCGCGACGCCTGCTACGCTCTTGCGCGATGCGAAGGAGCGCACTGGCCGGCTTGCTGATCGCGACGCTCGCCACCCCGGGGTGGGGCGACGACGCGCGCGCGAAGCTGCGCGAGGCCGCGGCGCGGGGCGACCTCGAGACCGCGGAGACGCTCGCGCTGGCTCTCGTCGAGAAGGACCCCCGGGACGCGCTGGCCGCCTTCGACCTCGCCCGCGTGCGCGCGGCCCGCGGCCATCCGGCATCCGCGCTCGACGCGCTGCGGCTGGCGGCCGAGCGCGGCTTCGCCTGGAAGGCGACGCTGGCGCGGGCCGCGGTGCTCGACCCGGTGCGCGCGGTGCCCGGCTTCGAGGACGTGCGGGCGCGGATCGAGGCCAACGCCGCCGCCGAGCTCGCGCGCTTCGCGGACGGGCCGGCGAAGAAGGCGCGCCTGCTGCACTACGACGCGCCCGGCAAGGCCGCGAGGCCGACGCCGCTGATCGTCGGCCTGCACCCGTCGGGCACCAGCGCCGACTACCTGGCGCCGCTCCTGCGGCCGCTGGCGCGCGAGCGCGGCGCGCACCTGGTGCTGGCCCAGGGGCTGACCGCGCTCGGCAACGGCTGGGACTGGGGCGTCGCCGAGCACGCGTTCCACCTGATCGAGCGCGCGATCGAGCAGGCGCGGTCGCGCGCGGCTATCGATCCCGCGCGGATCGTCGCCGTCGGCTACTCGGGCGGCGGCAACGCCGGCTTCGACCTGGCGCTGACCCGGCCGGAGCTGTTCGCGGGCGTCGTGCTGATCGGCGGCTCGTACGAGGCGCGCACCGCGCCGGTGCCGACGGCGGCGCCGCGCCTGCCGCGGATCGCGCTGCTGATCGGCGAGCGCGACGATCGCTTCGCCAGCAACCGCGAAGCGGAGGCCGCCCTGCGCGCGGCCGGCGGCGCCGTGCTGCTGCGCTCGTACCCCGGTGTCGGCCACGAGCTGCCGCCGCGGGTCGAGGCCGAGCTGCGCGCGGCGCTCGAGTTCGTCCTTCCGCAAGCGCCGCCGACGCCGTAGCCGGCCGCTACAATCGCCGCCACCCCCGAGGAGGCCTGCCGATGTCCTTCCGCCGCCGCACCCTCGCTGCCGCCCTGGCCCTCGTCGCGACGACGGGCCTCTTCGCCTCGAGCCCGGGCACGCGCGCCGCCGCGCCGCCGCCGTCGATGCCTGAGAAGCTGCCGCCGCTGCGCGAGCAGGACCGCGTCCGCCAGGAGTGGCTGAAGCTGCGGCTCGAGCGCGTGCTGCCGGGGCTGATGCGCGAGCACGGCGTGCACATGTGGCTGGTGGTCAACCGCGAGTACGCCGAGGACCCGGTGTTCTTCCCGCTGGTGTCGCCGTCGGTGATGGCCGCGCGGCGGCGCACGATCCTGGTCTTCTTCGACCGCGGCGAGGAGAAGGGCGTCGAGCGCCTGGCGCTGGGCGGCGGCAGCAACGGCGGCCTGTACGAGGTGTACCGCGACCCGGCGCTCGAGTCGCGCGAGCTGTGGGGCCAGGGCCAGTGGGCGCTGCTGCGCAAGCTGGTCGAGGAACGGCAGCCGAAGAACATCGCGATCAACGTGTCGCACGGCCACGCGTTCTCGGACGGGATCACGGCCGGCGAGAAGGAACAGCTCGAGCAGGCGCTCGGGCCGTGGAAGGACCGGCTGGTCCGCGCCGAGGAACTGCCGCTGCGCTACATCGAGGCCCGGCTCCCGGAGATGGAGCCGGCCTGGGTGCTGATGCAGCGCACGGTCCACGCCCTGATCGCCCGCGCCTTCTCGCGCGAGGTGATCACGCCCGGCGTGACGACCACCGAAGACGTGGTGTGGTGGCTGCGCCAGAGCGTCAACGACCTCGGCTACGGCGAGTGGTTCCCGCCCAGCGTCAGCGTGCAGCGCGCGGGCCGCGGTGCCGACGCGCCGATCGCGCCGCGCGAGGCGGTGGTGATCCAGCCGGGCGACCACCTGCACACCGACTTCGGCATCCACGCGATGGGCCTCGCCACCGACACCCAGCACGTCGGCTACGTGCTGAAGCCGGGCGAGACCGAAGCGCCCGCGGGGCTGCAGCAGGCGCTTCGCCGGTCGAACCGGCTGCAGGACCTCGTGATGGAGCGGATGCGACCGGGCCGCACCGGCAACGAGGTGCTGGCCGACGCGCTCGCCGCGATGAAGGCCGAGGGGATCGAAGGCACGGTGTACTGCCACCCGATCGGCGACCACGGCCACGGCGCGGGACCGCTGATCGGCCTGTGGGACCGCCAGGAGGGCGTGCCCGTGCGCGGCGACGTGAAGCTGCGCGCGTCGACCTGGTTCTCGATCGAGCTGCAGGCGACGACGCCGGTGCCCGAGTGGGGCGGCCAGCCGCTGCGCTCGGCGCAGGAGGAGGACGCGATCCTCGGCGCCGACGGCCACATGCGCTGGGCGCTGGGCCGGCAGGAGAAGTACCACCTCGTGCGCTAGCGCACGGGCCATCCGATTTCGCTTGACGGCGGGCGGCCCGCGCGCCATCTTGAAGTCGGAGGTCGTCACTGATGGAAGACACTCCACCGAACAGAGCCGAAGGCTGACGGGCCGGCGCAGCAAGGCCCGGGCAGCCTGGCGGACCTGACGGGACGAAGGACGCGCCGTGAAGGCGCGCCGGCTCGCGACAAGAGCCACTTCGGGGCTGAGGCCAGCATGGCCCAGCCCCTTTTTCGTCTAGCGCAGCGGCGCGAGGCGGAGGCGCAGCGGCCCGTCTTCGGTGTCGATCAGCGCGTCCGTCGCCTCGACGCCGCGGATCGTCGCGTCGGCGAGCGCGTCTCCGGCGCGGTAGACGAACAGCGTACCGGCGGGCGAGTAGGCGAAAGCGAGCGACGCGCCGCCCGCGTTGCCGAGTCCCGCGATCGCGATCTCGCCGAGAGCGAGGTCCTGCGGTGCGGGTTGCAGCCGCGCGACCGCGCCGCTGGCCGCGACGGGCGTCGAGCCCGGCGCCTCGCCCTCGCGCGCGAGCAGCCGCCGGTCGTCCTCCAGCGTCTCGTGCAGTCCCGCGCTCTCCAGCACCGCCTGGCGCAGCTCGCCGAGCGGCACGTCGCGGGCGAACACGCTGACCCGGCCCAGCGCGCCCTCGGGGCCGAGCGAGGCCAGCGACGCATCCGCGTCCGTCATCACCGCCAGCAGGTCGCTCACGCTGGCGCGCTTGAGCGCGAACGAGCCCGTCGCGCCGTTGCCCGCGAAAGGCGCCGGCGCGGCCACGGAGCGCCCGACGGCCACCCGCCGCACCGCGGCGGGCGGCGAGATCGCGAGGCCCAGCTTCGCGAGCGCGGCCAGCGCCTCGTCGAGGGTCACCCTGTTGAACTCGACGCTGAGGCGGCCCGCCACGGCCTCGTCGACCACGAAGGCCTGGCCGGTGATCGCGTGCAGCGCGCCGAACGCGTCGGCGGCATCGACGTCGCGCAGCCGCAGCGTCAGCGGCCCGGCGCCCGGCTTCGAGCCCGACGGCGCGCGCGCAGTGCCCAGCGTCGTGCCGTCGCGGTCGAGCCGGCACGGCGCCTCGTCCTGGCGGAAGGCGTCTTCCGCCGGCAGCGGCAGGTCGGCGTCGGGGCCGGCGATCGGCGCCCGCCCGCGGGCCTCGAAGCGCTGGCAAGCCCCCTCGCGCACGGCCATGAACTGGTTCATGCGGAAGAAGCCGCGCTCGAAGCGGCGCTCGAGGCCGAGCACCGGCCCGAGCCCCGCGGCGAGGCCGCGCACCACGAAGTCGTCCTCGAGCTTCGCGTAGGAAAGGGTGACCGGGCGCTCGCGCACGATCGCGGCCAGCTCGGCGAGGAACAGCCGCGGGTTGCGGCGGGCGCGGCGCAGCGTCGCGGCCTGCTCGGCCTTGGCCAGCAGCAGCGCGTGGTCGCGCAGGAACTGGTCGGCCGTGGCGCGCGGCACGCCGGCGGCGCGCGCGCGCATGTCGTCGGGCGGAGGCGGCAGCGGCGCCCGCGCGGGGCGGTAGGGGAAGCTCAGCACCGCGTCGAGCTTGACCCGCTCGTCGGGCGTCGCCTGCAGCGTCACCGACACCACGTCGACGAGCCGCGGCGAGAGCTGGACCTGGCGGAAGAAGCGGTCGATCTCGACGTACAGGCCGAGCGCCGTGACGTCGACCAGCACTTCGCCGGTCGCGCCCGCCTCGCGCGGCGGGCGGGCGAGGGCATCGACGGCGGTGAGCCCGGCGGCCAGCCCGAGGTCGCGGGCGTGGGCTGCATCGGCCTGCCCGGTGGGCGTGTCAGGGAGGGCGCGGGACAGCGCGGCCAGGCGCCGGTCCAGCAACTGGCGCTCCTCGCCGAACGGGCGCGGCGGGAGCGCAGCCAGCAGCAGGAGGAGGGGCAGGATCACGCGCGCGCCCGCCCCTCGCCGCTACTCGTCGTAGTCGTCGAAATCCTCGAGCCGCTTGTACTTCTTCGCGGAAGGCACGGGCTTGTCGGGGCTCTCGGGGCGTCCGCCGCCCTCGCGCTTCTTGTTGGGGCGCTCGAAGCTGCGATCCGTGCCGCGGTCGCGCTGCCGGCGCGTCGGCCCGGGGCTGGCGCCGAAGTCGGGAGGGGGAGGCGCGCCGAAACGCGGGCCGCCGCCGCCGCCGCCGAAGCCGCCGGGGCGCGGGCCACCGAAGCCGCCCCCGCCTCCGCCTCCGCCCCCGGGTCGGGGCCCGCCGAAGCCGCCGGGCCGCGGGCCGCCGAACGACGGGCGCTCCCCCGCCGGACGCGGAGGCCGGTTCTCGGCCTCGTTGATGCGGAGCGCCCGGCCCTTCAGGTCGCGGCCGTTCAGCAGCGAGATGCACTTCTGGGCCATCTCGTCCGTCTCGAACTCGACGAACGCGAAACCGCGGGGACGACCCGACTCGCGGTCGGTCGGGATCTTGGCGTCCACGACCTTGCCCGCGGCGTTCATCGCCTCGACCAGTTCCTCGCGGGTGACGTCGAAGCTCAGGTTGCCGACGAAGACCTTGTTCGAAATGACCGGTTCTCCAGGAAAACTTTGGCCCTGCGCCGCCCGCGGCCGCGCGCGCGGCCAGCCTTCGTGCAAGCCCCGGCGAGCGGCAGCCGGGCAACGGCAGGACTGTAACAGAAGCGTTTCGGGCCACAAAGGGGGGAAACGCTTAGGATCCGGGGCCGTGACCGAGCCCCTGGCCGTCCAGCCCGTCCGCGCCGGCGCCGACCGCCGCGCCTTCGTGGCGCTGCCCTACCGGCTGCACGCCGGAGACCCGTGCTGGGGGCCGATGCTGCGCCGGGACGCCGCGGCCCTGATCGACCCGCGGCGCAACCCGTTCCACGAGCACGCCGACCAGGAGCTGTTCCTGGCCCGCCGCGGCCGCGCGGTCGTGGGCCGCGTCGCCGCCATCGTCAACCGCCGCCACAACGAGATCCACGCCGACCGCGTCGGCTTCTTCGGCTTCTTCGAGTGCGAGCGCGACCCGGAGGCGGCGACCGGGCTGCTCGCGGCTGCCGAGGGGTGGCTGCGCGACCGCGGCTGCGACGCGATGCGGGGCCCGGTCAACCCCTCGATGAACGACGAGGCCGGCCTGCTCGTCGAGGGTTTCGAGACGCCCGCCGTGCTGATGATGCCGCACAACCCCCCGCACTACGCTGACCTGCTCGAGGCCCACGGCCTCCGGAAGGTGCGCGACCTGTACGCCTACCAGACCTGGGAGCACGGCGTGCCGCCGCGGCTGATCGAGGGCGCCCGGCGCGTCCAGCAGCGCTACGGCGTGCGGGTCCGATCGCTGGACCTGCGCCGCTTCGCGGCCGAGGTGGAGAACATCAAGCGGCTCTACAACGCGGCCTGGGAGCACAACTGGGGCTTCGTGCCGTTCACCGACCACGAGATGGACCACCTCGCGAAGCAGTTGCGGCCGATCGTGGACCCCGCACTCGCGCTGTTCGCGGAGGTCGACGGCCAGCCCGTGGGCGTGGCGGTGGCGCTGCCCGACTTCAACGTCGCGCTGCGGAAGAACCCCTCGGGGCGGCTGTTCCCGGGAGTGCTCAAGGTGCTGTGGGCCGCCCGCCGCATCGACCGCGTGCGGGTGATCATCCTCGGCGCGCTGCCCGAGTGGCACCGGCGCGGCGTGGACGCGCTGCTCTACGCGCGGATCTGGGAGAACGGCCGCGCCCGCGGCGTGACCTGGGGCGAGGCCGGCTGGGTGCTCGAGGACAACCACCCGATGCGCAACGCGCTGGTGCGGATGGGCTTCGAGGTCTACAAGACGTACCGCGTGTACGAGAAGCGGATCGGGTGATCGCGGCGCTCACCGGCGGCACCGGCTTCGTCGGCGGCCATCTCGCGCGGGCGCTGCGGCGCGAGGGGCACGCCGTGCGCGCGCTGGTGCGCGACCGCCGCCGCGGCGCGGCGCTCGAGGCGCAAGGCTGCGCGCTGGTCGAAGGCGGGCTCGACGACGCGGCGGCGCTGGCGCGGCTGGTCGACGGCGCCGAGGTCGTCTTCCACGTCGCAGGCGCCGTGGCGGCGCCGTCGCGCGCCGCGTTCTTCGCGGTCAACGCGGAGGGCGCCGGGCGGGTGGCCGCGGCGGCCGCGCGCGCTCGCGTCGGGCGGCTCGTCCACGTCTCTTCGCTGGCGGTCAGCGGGCCCTCGCGGCGCGGGGCGCCGATCGACGAGAGCGCCCCGCCGCGGCCCGTGACGCCCTACGGCGAGAGCAAGCGCGCGGGCGAAGAGGCGGTGCGCGCGGCCGGCGCCCCGTTCGTGATCGTGCGCCCGCCCGCGGTGTACGGCCCCGGCGACCGCGAGTTCCTGCGGCTGTTCCGGCTGGCGCGGGCGGGCGTCGCGCCGCTGCTGGGCGACGGGCGCCAGGAGCTCTCGCTCGTCTACGGGCCCGACCTCGCGGAGGCGCTCCTGTGCGCCGCGCGTGCGGAGGCGACGCTCGGCCGCACGTACCACGCCGCGGGGCCCGAGGTGGTCAGCCAGCGCGAGCTGGTCGCCGCGATCGGCGCCGCGGTCGGGCGCGCGCCACGGGCCGTGCCGCTCCCCGCGCCGCTGGTCCGCGCCGCGCTCCAGGTCGCGGGCGTGGCCGCGCGACTCACGGGCCGGGTCAGCGTGCTGTCGCCGGAGAAGGCGCCCGAGCTGTTGGCGCCGGCGTGGACCTGTTCGTCGACGGCGCTCGAACGCGACGCGGGCTGGCGCGCGGCCACGCCGCTCGCCGAAGGGCTGCGGCGCACGGCCGAGGCCTACCGGGGGGCGGGATGGTTGTGAACGAGCGGACGACGCTGGACCGGCTGACGATCGCGTACGCGCTGTTCGTCGCCGGTGCGCTGCCGTGGAAGGGACTGGCCGGCGGCGCGGCCCTGGTCCAGGTGACGGCGCTGGCGGCGCTCGCGGGCCTCGCCCTGCTCGCACCGCGCCTGCGCTCTCGCGGCGGGGCGCTGGCGTTCGTCGGCGAGTTCTACCCGCTGCTCGCGCTGTTCGCGCTCTACCAGCAGGTGGGCGTGCTCAACCGCGCCCACGGGCTGTCGTTCGACCTCGAGGCGCAGGCCTGGGAGGCCGCGCTGTTCGGCGGCCAGCCCGCGCGGAGCTGGATGAACGCGGCGCCGTGGCCGTGGCTGTCGACGCTGCTGCACGGCGGCTACCTCTCCTATTACCTGATCCTGGCCGCGGCGCCGCTCGGCCCGTGGCTGCTCGGCAACCGCGCCGGCGCGCGCCGGGTCGTGACCGCGGTGATGGCGGCGTTCTACGCCTGCTACGTCGTGTTCCTGCTGCTGCCGGTCGCCGGCCCGCGTTACGTGCTGCCACCCGTGTCGGGCCCGGCCGCCGAGGTCGCGCTGGCGCGCCTGACCCACCGCCTGCTCGAGGGCGGCTCCGCCTGGGGTACCGCGTTCCCCTCGTCGCACGTCGCCGCCTCGCTGGTCGCCAGCGCCGCGGCGTGGCGCGAGTCGCGCCCGCTGGGACTGGCGCTCGCCGTGCTGTCGGCGCTGCTGACGCTCGGCACCGTGTACGGCGGCTTCCACTACCTGGTCGACGCGCTGGCCGGAATCGCGGCGGCGGCGCTGGTGCTCTTCGCCCTGCGCCGTCTCGCGTAGGATTCGGATTCGATGCTGGTCGAAACGTTTCCCGTCGGGCTGCTCCAGTGCAACTGCGTCGTGATCGGCGACCCGGCGTCGGGCGAGGCGATCGTCGTCGACCCCGGCGACGAGCCCGCCCGCGTGCAGCAGGTGCTGCGCGAGCACGGCCTGCGCTGCCGGGCGATCCTGATCACCCACACCCACATCGACCACGTCGGCGCGATCGCCGAGCTGAAGGACGCGACCGGCGCGAAGCTGATGCTGCACCGCGCCGACGTGCCGCTGTACGACATGCTCGGCGTGCAGGCCTCGTGGCTCGGCGGCATGCTGGCGGCACCGGAGCGGGCGGCGGTCGACGAACACCTCGAGCACGGCGACCGCGTGAAGGCGGGCGCGCTCGAGGCCGAGACGCTGCACACGCCCGGGCACACGCCCGGCAGCCTCTGCTTCCACTTCGCCGCCGCGGAGCCGCTGCTGATCGCGGGTGACACGCTGTTCGCCGGCAGCGTCGGCCGCACCGACCTGCCCGGCGGCGACTTCGAGCAGGAGCTCGCCTCGATCCGCGACCGCCTGCTGACCCTCGACGACCGCACGCGGGTGATCGCCGGCCACGGGCCGGAGACGACGATCGGCCGCGAGCGCCGCCGCAACCCGTTCCTGCAGGAACTGTAGACACTCGCCAGGGGAGCCCCGATGAACGCCTTCCGCCGCATCACCGCCTTCGCCGTCGCGAGCCAGCTCGCGCTGGCCGTGCCCGCGCCGGCCGCCGAAGAGGCGGTCGACCTCGAGATCGCCACCCGCATCCGCCAGGAGGCGTTCGCCCGCTCGCAGGTGATGGACCTGGCCCGCGAGCTGACCGACGGCTTCGGCCCGCGGCTGACCGGTTCGCCGGAACTCGCGAGGGCCAACGCCTGGGCGAAGGACAAGCTCGCGTCGTGGGGCCTCGCCAACGCCCAGCTCGAGCCGTGGGGCCCGTTCGGAGAAGGCTGGACGCTGGAGCGCGCCAGCGCACACCAGGTGGCGCCGTGGGCGCAGCCGCTGACGGTCGTGGCGCGGGCCTGGGCGCCCGGCACCGACGGCCCGGTGCGCGGCGCGGCGGTGGTCGTCAAGCTGGACAGCGAAGAGGACCTCGCGAAGCACAAGGGCAAGCTCGCGGGCAAGGTGCTGCTGCTCGGCGAGCCGGTGCCGGTGCCGCTCGGCGAGAAGCCGACGCTCGACCGCTACGACGAGAAGGAGCTCGAGGAACTGGCCGCCTTCGAGGTCGGCGGCCGCCGAGCGATGGACCCGGCCCGCCGCGAGCAGTTCATGCGGCGCTGGGCGCTGCGCCGCAAGATCGCCGCGTTCCTCGTCGAGGAGAAGGTCGCGGCCGTGCTCGATCCGGCCGGCACCGACGGCCAGGTGCGGGCGCAGAGCACGCGGCCGCGCGAGAAGGGCGACCCCGGCGTGCCGTGGCTGCACGTGCGCGCCGAGCAGTGGAACCGCATGGCGCGGCTGGTGCAGGCCGGGCGCACCGTCGAGGTCGAGGTCGACGTGCGGGTGAAGTTCGCGGGCGGCGCCGAAGCGATGGACGCCAACGTGCTGGCCGAGCTGCCCGGCTCCGACAAGCGCGGCGAGCTGGTCATGCTCGGCGCCCACATCGACTCGTGGCACGCCGCGACGGGCGCGGCCGACAACGCCGCGGGCGTCGCGGTGGTGATGGAGGCGATCCGGATCCTGAAGTCGCTCGGCGTCACGCCGAAGCGCACGATCCGGGTCGGGCTGTGGAGCGGCGAGGAGCAGGGGCTGCTCGGCGCCCGCGCCCACGTGGCGAAGCACTTCGCGAGCCGCCCGCCGGCCCCGGCCAGCGACGACACGCCGTCGTTCATGCGGCGGCCGACCGGCCCGCTGACCGTGCACGCGGGCCACGGCCTGCTCTCCGCCTACTTCAATCTCGACAACGGCAGCGGGAAGATCCGCGGCATCTACGCCCAGCAGAACGTCGCGGCGGCGAAGCTGTTCGAGCGCTGGCTCGAGCCCTACCGCGACCTCGGCGCGACGACCGTGACGCTGCGCGACACCGGCTCCACCGACCACGCGGCCTTCGACGAGGTCGGGCTGCCCGGCTTCCAGTTCATCCAGGACGACATCGAGTACGAGAGCCGCACCCACCACCGCAACCTCGACGAGTACGACCGCCTGCAGGAGGCCGACCTCAAGCAGGCGGCGGCGGTGATGGCGGGCTTCGTGTGGCAGGCGGCGACGCGGCCCGACCGTCTGCCGCGCAAGCCGATGCCGAAGGACGAGCCCGCGCGTCCCGCGGCGGCCCGCTAGCGGCGGGGGAGGCGAGGCGATGGCGGACGAGAAGGTCCCGGCGATCAAGGTGCTGCTGCTGCCGAAGGACACCAATGCCTACGGCACCATCTTCGGCGGCGTGATCCTGTCCCACATCGACCTCGCCTCCGCGGTCGAGGCGCGCAAGGTGGCGCCGCTGCGCTACGTGACCAAGGCGATGCGCGAGGTGGAGTTCCACCAGCCGGTGTTCCTCGGCGACGTCGTCAACTTCTACACGGAGACGCTGCGGGTCGGCACGACTTCGGTGACGGTCAAGGTCAGCGTCGAGGCCGAGCGCTGGGGCGCGGGCTCCGGCGAGCGGGTCAAGGTGACCGAGGCCGAGGTCGTGCTCGTCTCGGTCGACGAGCACGGGCGCCCGCGGCCGATCCGCGGCTGACGGCGAGATGCGGCTCGCGCCCGGGCTGCCGCGTGTTCGCCGCGGGCCCGAGGTGGCCGTAGAATCCTCGCGGAACCCGCCACGAAAGTGAAACACCCGGAGCGCGTCGGGAAATACGAGATCATCCGCGTCCTCGGCCAGGGCGGGATGGGCACCGTCTACGAGGCCCGCGACTCGGTGATCAACCGCAAGGTCGCCCTCAAGATGATGCTGCAGGGGCTGGCGGAGAGCCCCGACCTGCGCGAGCGGTTCATGCGCGAGGCCCAGGCGGCGGGCGGCCTGCGCCACCGCAACATCGTCACCGTCTACGACTTCGGCGAAGACGCGGAGAACCGCCCGTACATCGCCATGGAGTTCATCGAGGGCACCGACCTCGAGCGGGTGATCCAGAACCGCGAGCCGCACCCGATCTCGTGGAAGGTCGACGTGATCCTGCAGCTCTGCGAGGGCCTCGCGTTCGCGCACCGGGCCGGGATCGTGCACCGCGACGTCAAGCCCGCCAACATCCGGGTGTCGCCCGACGGCGAGGTCAAGGTGATGGATTTCGGCATCGCCCGGCTGCAGTCGTCGAACCTGACCAAGAGCGGGCTCGTGCTCGGCAGCGCCCACTACATGGCACCCGAGCAGATCAACGGCCAGCGCGCCGACCACCGCTCCGACCTGTTCTCGGTCGGCGCCATCGCCTTCGAGCTGCTGGCCGGGCGCAAGCCGTTCGAGGCCGACTCGCTGACCGCCGTGCTGTTCAAGGTGACGCACGAGCGCCCGCCCGCGGAACTGCTGCCGAAGAGCGAGTACTCGCCGGGGCTCGAGCAGGTGATCCTCAAGGCGCTGGCCACCAGCCCGGACGATCGCTACGCGACGCTCGACGCCATGCACGAGGATCTCGAGCGCGTCGTGCGCGAGGCGGAGCGGTCGCGGGGCGAGCCCCCGGCCGACCCCGTGGAGGCGCTGCGCAGGAGGGTGGAGCACGAGATGGCCGAGAGACGCGCGGAGATCGCCCGGGCCCGGGCGGAAGGCCAGCTCCAGAAGGCGCTGGCGCTGTGCCACAAGCTGCTCGAGCTGGAGCCCGACGACGCCTCGATCCAGCTCGAGGCGAAGGAGATCGAGGCCGCGATCCAGGACCGCGAGATCGAGCAGATGGTGGCCGTGGCCGAGGGCTACCTCGAGCAGGGCGACCGCGCGCTGGCCGAGAAGATCGCCGCGCGGGCCGCGAAGCTGGCCCCCGAGAGCCCGCGCGCCCGCGCGCTCCGCGCGCGGCTCGACGCCGCCGCCGAGGAGCAGGGCACCGCGGACACGCTGCTCGAGGCGGCCCGCGAGCACCTCGTCCACGGCAACCTGCAGGAGGCGCGCGCGGCCGCCGAGGAAGCGCTCGCCGCCGACCCGAAGAACGCCGCGGCGCGCGAGATCCTGGAGCGGGTGTCGAAGGTGCTCGCCGTGCGCGAGCAGGCGGCGCCTCCGGTCGTCGAGCCCCCGCCGGCGCCCGTCGTCGCCCCTGCGGCGCCCGCGCCGGAACCCGCGCCCGCAGCGCCGGCGGCCCGCGAGGAGATCTTCTTCGACGAGTCCGGGCCCGCGAGCGTGCCGACGCCGATCCCGGTGGCGGCGGCGCCCGAGCCGGTCGCCGCCGAGCCCGAGCCGCCAGCGCCTCCGCCGGAGCCGCCCGCGCCGCCGCCGGAGCCCGAGCCGCCGATCGCGGTCGCACCGCCGCCCGTGCCGGAGCCGCCGCCGATCGACGTCGCGGCTCCGCCTCCGGCGCCCGAGCCGCCGGTCGCGCCGCCCGCAGTGGTGTCCGCACCCGCTCCGGTCGCGGCCCCGCCGGCGCCGGAGCCGGTCGCGCCGCCAGCGACGCGCGCGCCCGCCCCGCCGACGCCGGCCCCGGTCGCCGCGGCGCAGGGAGGGGATCGCAAGGCCGAAGCCGCTGCCCTCGCCACGGCGGCCATGAACCACTTCGTCGCCAACAACAACGCGAAGGCGCGCAAGGCGGCGGAGCGCGCGCTGGAGCTGGACCCGGCCAACAAGAAGGCCAAGGACCTGCTGAAGATCCTCGCCCTCGGCTGAGGGAAGGCGTGACGGCCCTCACCGGGGCCGAATCGGGGGTTCACGCCGGGCGGTCGGGGGCTATACTTTTTTCATGAAGCCCAGCCGCGTCGTCGTCGCCCTGCTCGCGCTGACCTTCGGCGCGGGTTCCGTCCCTTCGGTTCTCGCCTTCCAGGAGCCGAGCCTCGCCGAGCTGGCGAAGCAGGAGAAGAAGCGGCGCAAGGCCGCGGCGGCGGCCGCCGAGAAGAAGACGCCCACCATCACTGAAGACACCCTCCGCGCGGCCCCCGGCGCCACGGCCAACCCGGTCGTCGACGCGTCGGCCGCCCAGCCCGGAGCGAGCCCCGCCGCGTCGCCTTCCCCGGGGGCGACGCCGGAGAAGACCGACGAAGAACTCCGCGCGGAGAAGCAGGCAGACATCCAGAAACGGGTCGACGAGCAGAAGGCGCGGATGGACAAGGTGCGCGAAGTCATGGCCGAGGCCCAGACGGAGCTGAACGACCTCGCCAACCAGACGTTCGGTGGCCGCCGGGCCGCGCTGATGAAGCTGATCGACGACGGCAACGCCGAACTGGCGGCCTGCGAGGCGCGGATCGCGGATCTCGAGGAAGAGGCGCGGCGCGCGGGCGTGCGCGTCTCGCGCTGAAGGAGGGACCCATGGCCTCGCGCAGCCTGATCGCCGCACTCGCCCTGGCGCTGGCCGCGCCCTGCGGCCTGGCCCAGGAGCCGAGCCTCGCCGAGCTCGCGAAGAAGGAGAAGAAGCGGCGCAAGTCGACGCCCGACGCGACGCGGACCATCACGGAGGCGGACCTGGGCAAGCCCGGCGCCGGCACCTTCTCGGCCCCGGCCGGCAGCGATTCCGCAGCACCTGCCGCCAGCCCGGAAGCGGCTGCCGCGCCGGCGGCTGCGCCCGGGGCCACCCCGGAGAAGACCGAAGAAGAGCTGCGTGCCGAGCGTCAGCAGAAGTGGCGCGAGGACCTGCAGAAGGCCCGCGAGGACGTGACGAAGTACGAGGACCAGGTGGCGAAGCTGGAGGCCGCGCTCGGGGACATCAGCCAGAACATCCACTCCGCCTCGCGCGCCAACCGCGCCGCCGCCCTCGAGCAGGCCAGGGCCCAGCTCGCGCAGGCGCGGACGAAGGTCGAAGAACTGGAGAACGCCGGCCGCCAGAACGGCTTCAGTTAGGCCCGCGACCGGCGGCCTGAGCTAGCGCTTGCGGGACTGGGCCAGCACGCCCCAGTCGGCGTTGACGTCGATCCGCCGCGGCGACTCGCGCAGCGGCAGCTCGATCGCGCCGCCCTCGCGCGACAGCAGGGCCACGTGTTCGCCGTCGCCGCCCGCCGTCGACCAGGTCACCCGCACGGGCGCGTCGCCGGGCAGGTCCGCGGTCGCGATCTCGACCCGCGCCGCCCGCTCGCCGGACGCGCCGTGGAAGCGCCAGCCGAGGGTCGGGATCACGGTGCCGTGGATGTAGGCGTCGAACCAGGCGCCGAGCTCGCGACCGGACGCGGTCTCCAGCGCCAGGCGCAGGTCGCTGGTGCCGATCTTCTGGAAGCGCCGCTCGCGCTGCAGTGCCTGCAGTGCCGCCCGGAACGGCTCCTCGCCGACCAGGTTGCGCAGCGTGTGCAGCACCAGCGCCCCCTTGTCGTAGACGACCGCGCGGTAGATCCGCGCGTCCTGCTGCACGTGGCCGAGGCGGTGGCCGAGCGAGATCGGCCCGTCCGCGCTGTGCTTGACGGCCCAGCGCCCCATCCGCCCGAGCACCGCGCGGAACGCGGCCTCGCCGCGCGACTCCCGCACCCACAGCGCCGCCGCGTACTGGGCGAGGCCCTCCGAGATCCAGCGCTCGCGGTAGTTGCGGCCGGCGACGCCGTGGCCCCACCACTGGTGGGCCAGCTCGTGGGCGAGGAAGAAGCCGGGCACGTCCGAGAAGTTGGCGGGGTCCTCGGGCAGCGGCGTCCGGATCAGTTGCGGGCGCTCCTGCAGCAGCACCAGGCCCGGCGGGCTGTGGCCGCCCGGCGTGTAACCCTCGATCACGGCGAGGCCGATCCGCGGGTACGGCGGCGGCCCGAACTCGCGGGCGAAGAAGTCGACGATCGCGGCGGCGTCGTCGAGCGAGCGCTGGGCCGAGCGGCGCACCCGCGGCACCGCCATCGCCTCCAGCACAGCCCCGGCCGCGTCGCGGTGCGCCACCTCGACCAGGCGGCCGACGGCGAAGCTGAAGTAGCGCGCCGGCAGGTCCTGGCGGAATCGCACCAGTTGCCGCCCGTCCGCCTCGCGCTGGCCCTCGCGCACGCCGCCCATCACCACCTGCCGCTCGCGCGGCACCGAGAAGGTGAAGCGGCCCGTCGCGTAGTCGTCGTCGCCGCCCTGCGGGTGCCACAGCGTGCGGTTGGTGTAGACCGCCACCGGCTCGATCACGACTTCTTCCTCGAGGCTGTTGGCGCCGGAAGGCACGGGGCCGAGTTGAAGCGCCTCGCGGTCGATCGAGGCCGCGGCGAGGGTGCCGCCGTAGCGCACGGTCAGCGTCAGCTCGCCCGTCTGGCCAGCCAGCCCGCCCAGCGACACGAGCAGCCCGTTCTGGTTGCGGACCCGGAAGAACAGGTGGCGGCCGCCGGCGTCCGACTCGACCGAGCGCACCGCCAGCGCCTCGTCGAGCCGCAGCCGCAGCGAGGTGGCGGGGTTCAGCAGCCGCAGCCGCACCCGGGCCACCGCCTCGATCGCGCCGTCGGGTTCCACCCGCGCCTCGACGTCATGGTGGAGCACGTCGATCGGCCGGCCGTCGTCTTCGCTGTAGTCGAGCGTGCCGCCGCTGCCCGGGTACATGCAGATCTGGCGGCGGCGCTCGCGGTCGAACAGGCTGATCGACTCCGGGTCGCCGGCGCTGACGGCGAACGTGAGCGGCCCCTTCGGCCCGTCGAACACGACGACCGCGTCGCCCACGCCCGGCAGCAGCCACCACGGGGCGCCCGGGATCGCGGCGTCGAGCACGAAGGCGCGGCCCACGTGGCGGTCGTACCAGGCGCGCGCCGCGGCGACCCGCCGCGGCGCCGCCACGTCGGCCTCGAGCCGGGTCGGCTGCAGCACGCGGCGCAGGTCGGCCGGGTGGAGGCGCACGAACGCGTTCTTCACCTTGCGCACGAGCTGGGGCTGGCCGGAGTAGGCGCGGAGCTGCTCGCGCTCGGCCGCCGGCTTCGGCGTCACCCGCACCGTGCCTTCGCCCGAGAAGACGAGCACGGTCGGCCCGACGCTCGCGGGCGTCGTGAACAGCGTGCCCTGGTGCATCTCGAGCTCGAAGTCCTCGAGCACCAGCCGCAGCCCGTCGGCGCGGTAGCCCGCCGGGTCGAGCGAGAGGTGGAGCAGGCCGTCGACGCTGCCCCCGGCGTCGCGTGCGACCAGCCGCCAGCCGCCCTCCTGCGGCCGCAGCCGCAGCCGCCACTGTTCCACCCGCCCGCGCGGCTCGGTGATGGTGACCACGCGGGCCCCGACCCGCACCGAGCCGTCGGCCAGCGCCTGGGCCGGCTCGAGCAGGATCGACGTGGTCCCCGACCCGAAGTGCGACTGCACGAAGAACGCCTCGCCCTCGCGCGCCTCGGCGTCGAGCTCGCCCCACAGCGCGAGCCACGCCGCCTCGTCGCGGGCGGCCCAGGCGGCCTCGATCGCCGCCAGCGCCGGCGCCAGGTCGGGCTGCGGCGCGGCGGCCTGGCTGGCGCTCGCGGCGGGCGACAGCGGGCCGGGGCCGGGGACCAGCAGCGCGAGGGCGAAGGCGGCGGCGCAGCGGAACGGCAACGCGCGGCTCACGCCGACGCCGCCTGGGGGACAGCCGCGCGCGCCTGGCCCCGCGGCAGCCGCACGACGAAGCGGCTGCCGGAGCCGGGCCGGCTGTCGACGTCGACCTGGCCCGCGTGCAGGCGCACGATCTCCCGCACCAGGTAGAGCCCGACGCCGGTGCCGCCGGCGCGGCGGTTGAGGCCGCCGTCGGCCATGTAGAACTTGTCGAAGATGCGCGGCAGGTGCTCCGGCGCGATGCCCACGCCCGAGTCCCGGACCTCGACCACCACGTCGTCACCCTCCAGGCGCCCCCGCACCTCGACCCGGCCGCCGGCAGCCGTGTACTTCACTGCATTGTCGACCAGCTTGCGCACGACCTGCACGAGCAGCCCGCCGTCCGCGCGCAGGCGCGGGGCCGGGACCGGGAGCGTCACCTCCAGCGCCAGCCCCTTCTTGTCGGCGGCGGCGCGCAGGGGTTCGAGGCCGGTGGCGATCAGCTCCTCGAGGTCGTGGTCCTGGAGCTGCAGCGTCTGCTCGGCCATGCCCTGCTCGACGCGGCTGACCTCGATCAGGGTGTCGACCATGTCGATCACCCGGTCGCAGCTCTCGACGATCACCTTCATCGCGTCGGCCTGCGCCTTCTCGGGGACCGGCCCCGAGTCGCGCAGGAACTCGGCGTAGCCCTTGATCACCGTCAGCGGCGTGCGGAACTCGTGGCTGACGTTGCGCAGGTACTGCTGGCGCTGGCGGTCGGCCTCCTGCAGCCGGCGGTTGTTGAGGGTGGCCTGCTCGAGGTGCTCGCGCGCCTCCTCCAGCAGCCGCGCGTTGTCGATCGCGATCGCCGCCTCGGCGGCGAAGGCGGCCATCAGCTCCTGCTCCTCGGCGGTGAACTGGCGCGCCACCTTGGTGACGACCTCCAGCGTGCCGAGCGTCTCGCCGCGGCGCTGCATCGGCACGCACAGGAACGAGCGGTAGCCGAAGCGCTGCACCATGTCGCCGAACTTCAGCCGCGGGTCGGCCAGCATGTCCTCGATCGCCAGCGGCCGGCCGTGCTCCATCACCCAGCCGGACAGGCTCTCGCCGACCCGGATGTCCTCGAACGACGCCGTGACCTCGGGTTCCAGGCCCTCCTGGGCGGCGACGTTCAGCACGTCTCCCTCGCGCAGCAGCAGCAGGCAGTGGTGGGTGCCCATCAACTGGTTCACGCTGCGGCAGACCAGCGGCAGGATCTCGTGCAGGTCGTTGCGCTCGAGCACCCGGGCGCCGACCTCGAGCAGCGACTCGAACTCCAGGGTGCGGCGCCGCGCCGAGTCGAGCAGCCGGGCGTTGTCGAGCGCGATCGCGACGTGGCGCGAGAGCAGCTCCAGCACGGCGAGGTCGGCGCGCGAGAAGGCCTCCGCCCGGGCGCGGCCGACGCACAGGCAGCCGATCACGCGGCCCTTGGAGATGAGCGGCACGGACGCGACCGCCCGCATCCCGGGGCCGGCCAGCAGCTCCTCGACGTGGGCCGGCTCCGGCTCGCTGCCGTCGGCGCACCAGGCGACCGGCCGCAGCAGTGCCCAGGCCACGGCAGAGGACGGGATGCGGGCCTTGACGCGCCGGGCGGTGGTGCCGAAGGCCGCGACGTCGAGCCCGCTGCCGGCCTCCTCGGGGGTCGCGATCGAGAGACGGTCGAAGGGCACCAGCCGGCGCGCCTCCTCGGCTGCCACCGCGAAGACGTCTTCCAGGGTCAGCGACAGGTTGACGGCGTTGGCGACCTCGTTGATCGCCGCCAGCCGTTCGGCCTGGGCCTTGACCTCCTGCTCCATGCCGCGCTCGCGGGTCACGTCGCGCACGGTCGCGATCACCGAGCGCCGGCCCTCGAAGTCGACCGAGCCGGCCTTGACCTGGACCAGCAGCGGGGCACCACTCGGGCCCAAGAGCCGCGCTTCGAAGCCGCCGGCGGTGGCCTGGCTCGCCTCCCACGAGCGGTAGCGCTCGGCCAGCGCCGGGCGGTCGTCGGCGGGGACCAGGTCGGCGAAACCGCGACCGACGAGTTGCCCGGCGTCCAGACCCGTCATCGCCTGGAACACCTCGTTGGCGTAGGCGACCCGCCCGTCCTGGATGATCAGCACGCCGTCCTGGATGCGCTCCAGCAACCGGCGATAGCGTTCCTCGCTGCTGCGCAGGGCGCGCAGCGTCTGGCCCTGCTCGTCGACGCTGTGCCCGAGCTGCACGTTGGCACCCTGCAGCGACTCGTTGGCCGCGGCCAGGCGCCGCTGCACGTCGCGCAGGTGGGCGGAGGTGGCGCCGCCCATCAGCGCGCACCAGGCGAGAGCGACCGCGTGCAGGCCGCCCTCCGGGTGATCGGGAGTGGCGCGGCCCAGCGCGAGCACGATGGCGGCGTCGACGACGCCGAACGCCAGCGCGTAGCGCAGGCCCTTGCGGATCGAGACCGCGACCACGTGCGGGTAGAGCAGCAGCCAGATCGGGCTCTCCAGCCCGCCGGAGCACCAGGCCCCGGCCCCGACCGTGAGCGCGTCGACCAGGTCGTGCAGCACCTTCAGCCAGCGCGCCTGCGGCCGGCGGCGCAGCCAGAGATAGGCCGCGGTGGCGAAAACGGCGTAGCCGACGGCGATCGCGAGCGCGAGCTGCGGACGCATCCGCGGGCTCTGCCACAGCAGCCCCAGGGCCAGCAGGCCGAGCAGCAGCGACAAGCCGCGGTTGGCCACGGTGGTCAGCGCCCCGCGCCTGTACAGGCCCGTGTTGAAGGAAGGCGCCGACGCCGCGTCCATAGGCTCCTGCCGATGCTCGCCTTTCGAGTGGGGCGAGTATACCGGCCGCGCCGGGCCCGGTCTGCCGCGCGTGCGATAATCGAGGTTCATGCCGCGCCGCCTCGCACTCCTCCTCGTCGCGCTCGCCACGGCCGCCTGCTCGGGCCCGAAGAGCGGTCCGCTCGGTGTCGCTCCCGCCTTCGACCTGCCCGCCGCGGGCGGCGGTCGCATCTCGCTCGCCTCGCTGCAGGGCAAGGTGGTCGTGCTCGACTTCTGGGCGACCTGGTGCACGCCGTGCCTGGTGGAGATCCCCGACTATCGCGAGTTCTGGCACAAGAACCGCGCACGCGGGGTCGAGCTGGTCGGCGTCGTGGTCGACTCGGGCGAGCCCGAGGAGATCCGCGCCTTCCTGCGCGAGGAGAAGGTGGAGTGGCCGCAGGCGCTGGGGGACGACGAGATCAGCCTCGCCTACGGCGCCACCGACGGGCTGCCGACGACGTTCGTGATCGACCAGCAGGGCACCATCCGCCGCAAGATGCTCGGCATCGGCCCGGAGAAGATGAAGACCCTGCAGCGCACCGTGGACGAGGCGCTCGCCTCCGCGGCGCGTTGACCATTCCCGCCATCATTCCCCGGAGAAAAAAGCCGTGACCGTGACCCAGGACCAGGTGCTCGACGTGCTGCGCAAGGTGCAGGACCCCGACCTGCACAAGGACATCGTGACGCTCGGCTTCGTGAAGGAAGTGAAGATCGAAGGCGGCGAGATCGACTTCACGATCGAGCTGACGACGCCGGCGTGCCCGGTCAAGGACCAGCTCAAGAGCCAGGCCGAGACGCTGGTGGCCGGTCTGCCGGGCGTGACGGCGGCGCGGGCGAAGATGACGGCCGACACCCGCGCCCGCGGCGGCATGGGGCGCCAGGAGGTGCCGGGCATCCGCAACATCGTCGCGGTCGGCGCCGGCAAGGGCGGCGTCGGCAAGTCGACCACCTCGGTCAACCTGGCGCTGGCTCTCGCCCGGCGCGGGGCTCGCGTCGGCATCATGGACGCGGACGTCTACGGGCCCAACCTGCCGCAGATGCTCGGCATCGACGCCCAGCCCGAGGTCACGGAAGACAAGAAGATGCTGCCGCCCGAGGGCCACGGCATCAAGGCGATCTCGATCGGCATGCTGGTGCCTCCCGACCAGGCGGTGATCTGGCGCGGGCCGATGCTGCACGGCGCGGTGCAGCAGTTCATGCGCGACGTGGCGTGGGGCGAGCTCGACTACCTGATCGTCGACCTGCCGCCGGGCACCGGCGACGTCACGCTGTCGCTGTCGCAGAGCGTGCCCGTCGCGGGCGCGGTGGTGGTGACGACGCCGCAGGGCGTGTCGGTCTCCGACGTGCGCAAGGCGGTCGGCATGTTCCGCCAGCTCAACATCCCGGTGCTCGGCGTGGTCGAGAACATGAGCTACTTCCTGTGCGGCCACTGCAACGAGCGCACGGACATCTTCGGCACCGGCGGCGGCCGCAAGATGGCCGAGGACATGGGCCTCAACTTCCTCGGCGAGATCCCGATCGACACCCGCGTCCGCGAGGGCGGCGACGAGGGCAGGCCGATCGTCGTCGCGGCCCCGGACGCGCCGGCGGCGAAGGCCTTCGACGAGATCGCCGGCCGCATCGCCCAGCGCGTCGCGATCCAGGCGATGCGCATCCCGCTGAAGATCGTCCAGGCGGACTGAGGCTTTTTCCAACAGCTTGAATTCGAATCAGTAGAGATATCCACTGATTCGGATCGATCCTGTCGATTCTTGGTGCCCGCGCGCCGCCGAAATAGTTCACATCTTCTTTATCTAGAACTATTTCCGCTGTTTTTGGGGTCGTCCCTGCCGTTCCGGCAGGATGCTTGCAACTCAAAACGGACCTAGCCGCAAATCAACCAGACCGCGGGCCGGGAGTCCTCTTGTCGCCCGTGCTGCGGTCGCTAGTCCCCTGGGGAGTTGCACGAATGATGAAGCGTGCGTGGACGAAGGTGTGCCTGGGCCTGTTGCTGGCGGTTCCGCCGGCCTCGGCCCAGGTGGTGACCACGGGAACCGTGGTCGTGATCGTCGAGGCGTCGGACGGCAGCCGGCTGCCGGGCGCGGTGGTGACCGCGTCGGCGCCGGACGTGACGACCAAGCGGCAGGCGGTGTCGGACGCGCGCGGCGAGGCGATCCTCGTCAACCTCGCGCCTTCGGCCGCCTACGTCGTGACGACCGAGATGTCGGGCTTCAACACGGTCAAGAACCCGAAGATCCTGGTGCGCTCGGGCCAGACCACCACGCTGCGGGTGGGCCTCTCGCTCTCCAGCCAGACCGAGGAGATCACGGTCACGGCCGAGACCCCGCTGGTCGACACCACCAGCGCTGTCACCGGCCAGGACATCACCCTCGAGCTGACCGAGTCGCTGCCCACCGGCCGCTCCTACCAGAGCTACCTGCAGCTCGTGCCGGGCGTGATGCCCTCCGACTCCGGCAACCCCGCTTCCAAGTCCGGCCTCAACTACTCGGACATCGGCGGCACGATCGGCAGCTCGGCCGACAACTTCTACTACTTCGACGGCATCAACGTCACCGACCCGGTGACCGGCACCTTCGGCGCCAACCTCAACACCGAGATCATCCAGGAGCAGAAGGTGCTGACCGGCGGCATCCCGGCCGAGTTCGTCGGCACCCCCGGCCTGCTGTCGAACGTCATCACCAAGACCGGCTCCAACACGTGGCACGGCTCGGTCAACTACTTCCTCCAGAACGACAGCCTGGTGGGCGAGAACGAGAACTCGGCGAACGAGAAGTTCAACACGTTCGACTCCGCCGTCACCCTCGGCGGCCCGGTGGTCCGCGACCGACTGTGGTTCTTCGCGAGCTACCGCCGGCTGGAGCGCGAGGACGACGTCACCAGCCTCGACACCAACCAGCTCCTGCGCACGGTCACCAACAGCCAGGACCAGCTCTACGGCAAGGCTACCTGGGCCCCGACCGACCGCGACACGCTGGCGGTCACGTTCATGAGTGACCCGACCGACATCACCGGCAGCAGCTCGCGCAGCATCACCAACGCGCGCGACCGCAGCACGACCCAGGGCGGCGAGCGCTACAGCGTCAACTACTCGCGTCTGCTGGGCCGCGCCGTGCTCGACGTCGGCTACAACAAGCACAACGGCGAGGTCTCGACCTTCTCGGTGATCCGCGAGTCAGCCAACACCATCATCTTCCGCCGTACCGACGCGCGCACCCTGGCCGACGAGCAGAAGGGCGGCTTTGGCAGCGACAACATCGACCAGCGCGACACCGAGACGTGGCGCGCGGCGCTGCAGTGGAACGCCGGGCGCCACAGCGTCAAGGCCGGCGTCGAGTACCTGCAGAACACCAGCTTCCGCAACGCGCTGACGATCGGCGACACCAAGTCGACCTACTCCTCGCTGGCGAGCGGGCTCTCCGGCATCACCGCCAACGGCGTCGCCACCGGCTCGCTGACCGGCCTCGTCTTCGACCCGACCAACGCCTCCGACTACAACGGGTTCATCAACACCATCAACGGGCTGCCCAACCGGGCGGCCTTCTACTCGGCGTTCGACGCCAACCGCGACGGCGTCATCTCGCAGGCCGAGCTCGGGGCGGCGCTGGTCTTCAACTCGACGGCGGGCAACCCGCACGGCGCGATCAACTACTCGCGCACCTTCCAGTCGGCCGACGGGCCCCAGGAGCTCGGCTCCAAGGGGCTCAGCTTCTTCGCCCAGGACACGGCCCAGTTCGGCCGCTTCACGGTCAACGCGGGCGTGCGCGCCGAGCGTTTCGAGCACTCGAACACGCTGGGCGAGAACATCTACACGTTCGACTGGACGTTCGCGCCGCGCGCCAGCGTGGTGTGGGACGTGAAGGGCGACGGCCGCCAGAAGGCCTCGGTCTTCTACGGGCGCTACTACGACCCGATCCGCAACAACATGACGCAGTTCGCCGGCTCCCACAGCGGCCGCACCCGCGAGGAGCAGGTCTTCGCGCTGGGCCAGTGGGTGACCTACCGCGTGCGCGGCGGCGCCAGCCTCGACGCGATCTTCGCGCCGGAGACGAAGACGCCGTACACCGACGACATCCAGGTCGCCTACGAGATCGACCTCGGCAACAGCCTGGCGCTGCAGGCGCTGTTCACCAAGCGCCGGACCCGCGACATCCTCGAGGACTACGACCCGGTCCTCTACAGCGATCCCTCCCACTACCCGGGCCCGGTCGACCACCCCGACTCGCTGTTCCTGCCCTACACCCACTTCGGGTTCCCGGCGTCGGGACTGCCGGGCGCGGCCAACTTCTTCATCGGCACGCTCGAGGGCGGCAAGCGCGACTACCAGGGCTTCGAGCTCACCCTGCGGCGGCGCTTCCAGGACAACTGGCAGGCGCTCGTGTCGTACACCTTCAACGACGCCGAGGGCAACAGCAACTCCGACTCCAACGCGGACTTCCAGGGCGACGTGCTGTTCCTCGACCCGCGCGCCCCGAACCAGTACGGCAAGCAGCCGGGCTCGATCGAACACCTGTTCAAGCTGGCGGCGTCGTACCAGTTCGACTTCGGCCTCCAGCTCGGCGCCTTCTACCGCTGGAACTCGGGCTCGATCGCCAGTCGCACGTTCCTCGCCTCGGGCCGCAACCTGCCGATCCGCGTTCCCGCCGGCCAGACGTTCGAGTTCGCCGGCATCACGTCGGAGCGCTGGATCGCGCCGGACACGGTCGGCGCGCTGACCAATCCCTCGTTCGGTCTGCTCGACCTGCGCGTCGAGTACAACCGCAAGCTCTCGCGCACCCTCACCGGCGAGCTGTTCGTGGACGTCTTCAACGTTCTCGACAACCAGGGCGCGACCCGCAACCAGGACTTGGTGGCGGGCTCGGGAGGCATCGCGTTCGGCCAGCCGATCGCGTTCAGCCCGCCGCGGCGCTTCTTCCTCGGCGCGCGGCTCAGCTTCTAGGCCGTCGCCTCTCTAGGACTCCAACGGCGGGAGTCCGGCCTCGCGGCCGGGCTCCCGTCGGTTCCGCCCGCAGGGCCAGGGCCGCGAGCCGGAGGACGTGGTGGAGCACGGGTCAGGCCGGCTGGAAGAAGACCGGCTCGCCGACCCGGACTCGGCCGCGGCGGGTGACGGCGCCGTAGACGCCCGCCCTGTTGTTGCGCGCGCCCACGATCGCCTTCAGCACCTCCGGAGTGGAGCGGGCCGTGTCGGGATCGAAGTTCACCATCGAGCAGCGTTCGTCGTGGTTCGTGACCGCGACCGCGGCTCCCGCCTCGCCTTCGCCGAACGAGAGCCGCCCTCCCACCCACTCGTCCTCCTCGAACGGGACGGCTCCCCGGGTGGCGATCAGCAGGTTCGGGCGAAAGCGCCGCACGTCCGCGGGCTGCCCCGCGAGCCGCGCCACCTCGTCGACGGTCGCCGTGGCGAACAGCGAGAGGCTCGCTTCGTCGAAGATGCCGCGATCGAGGTACATCATCTCGACCGGGGCGCTGTGGCGGCGGCCGATCTCCTGCGCCAGCTCGGGTCCGAACAGCGGCAGGTCCTGCCCGTCCGGGGTGCGGACGTGGGTGGGAAGGTCCGCGTGGGTCGCGGTTCCGAGGCGCCGGGGGGCGTACCGGACGAGATCGGGGACCTTCGAGGCGGTCAGCCACGGGAACCCGCCCAGCTCCTCGATCCGCCGGAACGCCAGGCGCCGGTCGCCCGCGAACCCGTGCCACCCGACGTCGGCGACCTCCAGCGGTTCGCCGGCCATCGACTTCACGGGGTACCGGTAGAGCGCCGCGACTTCGCCCACGAGGATCGGCATGTCGGAGTTCGTCCTTCCAGCGAGGGGGTGGGACGCCCCATGCTAAGGGGCCGTGGGCGCCCGTGTGGAACTTTCCAGCAACGATTGCGTATGTCAAGATGATCAGCATCCTGCGTTGACATTCGCGGAGGGGCCATGGCGGCCAGCGGGACGGGCGGACGGAAGGCCGGGGGACGCGGGACGGGGCTCGACGCCACCGACCGCGCGCTGCTGCTCGCGCTGTCGCGCGACGGGCGCCGGCCCGGAGCCGACCTGGCCAAGGATCTCGGGATCTCGCGCCAGGCCGTCGCCGAGCGCATCAAGGACCTCGAGCGGCGGCAGGTGATCCGCGGCTACCGCGCCGACGTCGATCCCGACGCGCTCGGCCTCGCAGTGCGCGCCCAGATCCGGCTCACGCTGCTCGGCAGCGCGGGGCCGGGGCGCGAGCGCGAGGTGGCGAAGCTGCTCGCGCACAGCCCGCTGGTGCGCTCCGTCTACCGGGTCAGCGGCGAGGACTGCTTCGTCGTGCACCTGGTGTGCCGCGAGATCGCCGACGTCAACGGCCTGCTCGCGCAGCTGGTGGCGACCCGGGCCGTGCAGTCGTCGCGCACGTCGTTCGTGCTGGAGACGCTGGTCGAGAAGGGGGGGCTGGGTCCGCTCGAGCCCGCGCTGGTGCTCGAGGAGGAGTCGCCGTGAAGCCGACGCCGTCGTTCCTGCCGTGGCTCGCCCTGTTCACCATCTACGTGGTGTGGGGCTCCACGTACCTCGCGATCCGCATCGTCGTCCACGACATGCCGCCGTTCGCCGCGGCCGCCGTGCGCTTCCTGGTCGCCGGCCTCATCATGGGCCTGGCGGCGGCGCACTTCGACCGCGGCCAGGGCTGGCCGACGCGGCGGCAGTGGCTCGACTACGGCCTCGTCGGCCTGCTGCTGCTGGCCTTCGGCAACGGCCTCGTGATGTGGGCGGAGCGCACGGTGCCCTCGGGCATCGCGGCGCTGGTCGTCGCCACCGTGCCGCTGTGGCTGACGCTGATGGAGGGCGTGCTCTCGCGCGGCGCCTCGTGGACCGCGCGGGCGTGGCTCGGCATCGCGATCGGCCTGCTCGGCGTCGCCTTCGTCGCCGAGCCCGGCGGCGCCGACTTCGCCGCGCAGTGGCCGGGCATCCTCGCGCTGCAGGTCGCGGCGCTCACCTGGTGCGCGGGCTCGCTCTACGTGAAGCGGGTGCCGCACAAGCTGCCCGTGGTCTCGGCCTCGGCGGTGCAGATGCTGGTCGGCGGCGCGGCGCTGGTGCTCGAGTCGCTGGCGAAAGGCGAAGACTGGAGCCGCCTGCTGTCGGCGCCGCCCGCGGCCTGGGGCGGCCTGCTCTACCTCGTGATCGCGGGCTCGCTGATCGGCTTCACCGCCTTCGCCTACTGCCTGACGGTGATGCCGGCGAGCGTCGTCGGCACCTACGCCTACGTGAACCCGGTGGTGGCGGTGGCGCTCGGCTTCCTGATCCTCGACGAGCCGCTGACCCGCGGCGTGCTGTGGGGCGGCGCGATGATCGTGCTCGCGGTCGTGCTCGCCACCACCGGCACCAAGCCCGTCCAGTCCCCCTCGACCCCGCAGGCGGAACCCGCGCGCAAGGCCGCCTGACCGACGGGGTGCCCCGGCCGCGGTTCGGCGCGAGAATCGCCGGACCGTGGCCAGGCACTCCCGGGACGGCGGCCCCCTGCGCGAAGAGGAGTCCGCCTGGTGGGTCTCCGTCGTGGGGCGCCCTCTGGTGCTCGTCCTGTGGTGCTTCTTCGGCTGGGGCACGCTGATGCTGTTCGCGTTGCTCCACTTGGCGATCGACGTCGGCCTCGCCGCGACTCTCGCCCGGCTCCGGCCCGACCAGGAACACGGGATCGCGGGGCTGGTGAACCTGCTCTGCGCCGCCGTGGCGGCCGGCATCTGGCTCCTGATCGCCTGGAACCTCTGGCTGCGCCGGCGCCCGCCGTCCGACCCGCCGCGAGACCCCTGAGCCCGACGCAGCCGGCAACTCGGGTTCAGGCCCCCTCGATCCTCAGCGGTGGGCCGGGGTTTCGTCCCAAGTCCGCCCTCCCAGTTCGCGCCCAGCCCGCTTCTTGTTGCGGCCCCCCCACTGCTTGAAGAAGAACGGCACCCGAGCACGTCGGCACTGGTCGCGGAGATCCTCGACCCAGGCTTCAGCCATCGGGCGAGCCCGAGGTCCGGACTCGCCGCCGACGATCACCCAATCGATGCCCCCGAGATCGAGGTCTGGCAGAGGACCCAGGAGCGGTTCGAGCGACAGGAACTTCGTGGCCGCTGGAGTTCGCCGAAGCGCATCGATTCGGTGGACGTACGCCGACGATTCGACGCTGACCCCCATCCATACGTTTCGCGGCCAGTCGATCGACGGTGCCAGTTCGACCAACCGGTCCGCCCTCTTCGTCAGCACCTGGAAGCGATGCCAGTGGGCTCGCCGCATCACGTCGAACACGCGCTGTATGAAGAGCTCCGGGACCTCGCCGTGAAAGAGGTCGCTCATCGAGTTGACGAAGATCGTCTGGGGAGAACGCCAGTGAAGCGGGGCCTCGAGCATCTGCGGCTGGAGGGTCAGCTCGAAGCCATGGCGATAGTTGGGCTGCCCCATGGCCTGGAGCCGGTGAGCCATCCGCTCGGCGTAGCAGTGCTTGCACCCGGGACTCACCTTCGTGCACCCGGTGACGGGATTCCAGGTGGCCTCGGTCCACTCGATGCCGGAACGCCGCGCCATGCGTTCAATCCCTCCGATCTTCGAGCAGGTGGCGGGCCAGCTTCACGGCCAGGGCGGCCCCTCGGGGGTTCCCCGCAGCGAAGCAGAGCAGGTAGAGGGGAGTTCCCGTCGGGCCCACGAGCACGCGCGGATGCTCCGCCACCTTCGCGAAGACGGTCGCCAAGCGTTGATTGTAGTAGCGACCGATCGCTTCCAGGCCGACTCTCTCCGAGGTCACTGTGACGTCGCCGAACAGGTTCCGCTGCTCGCGTCGCGAATAGAGAGCGCGCTCCCAGTCTCTGTCTCCGAAAACCAGGTCGAGCCGCCTCCGCCACGACGCGGGCATCTCGCCGCTTCGCGTCAGCATGCGTCCCGCCCCGATTCCGTGCGGGAACAGCACCCAGAGGTCGATCGCCCGAGTGGCCGCAACAGCCTCGATCGTCCGCCATTCGACTTGCATTCCGTACGGGTCGAGAAAGAGTACGGCCCGGCGAGATCGCCAGTTGCGGCTGCAGAGGCCGCGGATCTCCTCGTTCGCGTCGCCGCCCCGGATGTCGATGCGGCTCGCGAGTTCCCCGGCCTCTCGTCGCACCCTCTCCAGGCTGGCGCGGTGCCGCCCCTTCTTCTCGATGAAGATGTAGCGATCGAAGCGAGGCTCCACGGCCAGCGCTCGCTGGGCTGACCCTTCCAGGAATGCATGTTCGTCGCGGGCATCATCCTCTTCTGGCAGCAGGGAGGCAGGTGCGCGGCGCTGCTTGCGCGCCAGGATGTGGCCGCTGCCCGCGAAGGCATCGATGTAGGCCTTGACGAAGGGACGTTCCGGGCTCGGCTTGCTCTGCAGGGCCGTCGTGTAGGCCTTCAGGTACCGAGTGAGGATCTCCAGTTTCTCCTCGGTCCACCGGCCACCGAATCGATGGGGTTCGTCGGACATGGGTAGACCGTAGTCCGGCATGGGGCCCCGGAAGGTCCTCGGGTCCGCCTAGAATCCGCGGATGTCCTCCGCGGTGCAGCGCGTCAGTGCCTACGCTCGGGACGTCGCCGAGCTGATGGGGGCGCCCGGCGTCAACGAGCTGACCTACTACCCGCCGCTGCAGGTGCTGCTCAACGGGCTGCTGCGCGACCGGGGGCTGCCGTTCGACGTGCGGGTGGGGACCAGCCAGTACCGGCCCGCCGGTGGCGCGGACATGCCCGACCTCGCGTTCTACGACGGGGCGGGGGAGTTCCCGGTCGTGCTCGGCGAGGTCAAGCTGCCGAGCGTCGACCTGGACGACATGGCGCACTCGACGGGCACCGACGACCAGGTCGGGCGCTACCTCGGCCGCACCGGCGTCGTGCTGCTGTCCAACATCCGCGGCTTCGCGCTGGTGGTCGCGGATCGTCCCGGCGAGGGGCCGGTGCCGCCCGCGGCTCGGCGGGTGCTCGACGCCGTGGAGTTGTGGCCTTCCGCCTCGGCCCTGAAGAAGCACTCCGCGATCGACGTGGCCGCAGCCGAGGCGCTCGGCGACCTGCTCGAGCGAGCCGTCACCGAGTTCGCGGCGATCTCGGAGCCCGAGTCTCTGGCGCGCATCCTCGCCCGCCAGGCCCGGCGCGCCAAGGAGGCGCTGCCCAGGCAGTTCTCGAGCGCGGTGCGCCCGCTGCTCGACGACTTCGGCAAGGCGCTCGGCATCCACTTCGAGGGCGACGAAGGCGAGGAGTTCCTGCGCTCGTCGCTGATCCAGACCGTCTTCTACGGCTTGTTCGCCTCGTGGACGCTGTGGCGGCGCGCGGGCGGCGAAGACGCCTTTGCCTGGCAGGACCTCTCGCGCTGGCTGCGCATCCCGTTCCTGGGCGCGCTGTTCCACGAGTTCGAGCATCCCTCGCGCCTCAAGGAGCTGGGCCTCAAGCCCCACCTCGACGCGGCGACCGCGACCCTCTCCCGCGTCGACGGCGAGCGCTTCTTCTCGCGCTTCCGTGGACCGGAGATCGAAGCGGGCGGCTCGGCAGCGACGACCGCGATCCTCTACTTCTACGAGCCGTTCCTCGAGGCATTCGACCCGGAGCTGCGCAAGCAGCTCGGCGTCTGGTACACGCCCTCGGAGATCGTCCGCTATCAGGTGCGGCGGGTCGACCAGCTCCTGCGCGACGAGCTCGAGTGCCCCCAGGGCCTCGCCGACCGCCGCGTGGTCGTGCTCGACCCGGCCTGCGGCACCGGCGCCTACCTGATCGAGGTGCTGCGCTGCGTCGCCGAAAGGCTGCGCGACGAGGGCTCGGGCGCGATCGTGCCTGCCGAACTGCTCGACGCCGCCTGCCGCCGGCTGATCGGCTTCGAGATCCTGACCGCGCCGTTCGTGATCGCCCAGCTCCAGCTCTACCTGCTGCTCGACGAGCTGGGCGCGACGCCCGACGAGTCCCATCGGCCCGCGGTGTTCCTGACCAACGCGCTGACCGGCTGGGAGGGCGCCGATCAGATGAAGCTCTCGTTCCCCGAGCTGCAGGAGGAGCACGACGCCGCGCGCCGCGTGAAGCGCGAGGAGCCGATCATCGTCGCCCTCGGCAATCCGCCCTACAACCGCTTCGCGGGCGTCCCCCTCGACGAGGAGGCGACCCTCGTCGACCACTACAAGGGCATCCGCCGCGACGCGAAGGGACAGCAGCAGGGCAAGTCGGCGATCTACGAGCGCTGGGGCATCCGCAAGCAGCTCCTCGACGACCTCTACATCCGGTTCTTCCGCCTGGCGGAGATCCGCATCGGCGACCGAGCCGACCACGGCATCGTCAGCTTCATCTCCAACAGCTCTTACCTGGCTGGCCGCTCGCACCCGCTGATGCGCGAGTCGCTGCTGACGCGCTTCGACGACATCTGGGTGGATAACCTGAACGGCGACAAGTACCGCACCGGGAAGGTCGTCCCCGAAGGGCAGCCCGGCGCGGGTACGAGTGACCAGAGCGTGTTCACGACCGAGCACGACCCGCGTGGAATTCAGGTGGGCACCGCGATCAGCACGCTGCTGAAGCGAGGCCGGCCGCGCGAGAAGGGGCCGGCCGCGCGGGTCCACGTCCGCGACTTCTGGGGCCGCGCCGACGCCAAACGCCGCGCGCTGCTGGCGAGCCTGGACTTCGACGCCGCGACGCCGCAGGCGCGCCGCGAGTGGAGCGAGACCTCGGAAGGCCCGCGTCCCTACCAGGACGCGACGCCGACGGAAACCGGCCTGTGGCGCTTCGTCGCCGCCACGGCGACCGGCTCCTACGAAGACTGGCCCGCCCTCGACGACCTCTTCGTGGAGTCGTTCCAGGGCGTCAACCCGAACCGCGGACTCGACGGCAGCGTCATCGACACTGACCGCGCCGCACTCGAAGAACGGATGCGGCACTACTTCTCCGCGGATGAGCACGCCGACGTCGCGGAGCGGATGCCGGAGCTCTTTACGAAACGCGCCGGATACGACCCGGTGGTCGTCCGCAAGCGTTTGTTGACGGGCGGGTTCTTCGCAGAGCGCCTCGTGACGTACGTGCTATTTCCGCTGGATACGCGCTTCATCTACTACGACGACCAGCAGGGGCTCCTGAATCGGCCGCGCCCGGAGTTGTGGGCCAACCGCCACGACAACGAGTTCCTGATCGCGGTGCCCCAGCCGCGCCGGATCTCCGAGAGCCGTCCGCTCGTCGCCTCGGGTCTGTTCGACCTCCACCTGCACGATCGCGGTTCGGTCGGCTTCCCGGCCCGCTTCGCCGAGGCGCGGGCGCAAGACTTGTTCGGTTCGCAACACGCGGCTCCGTCGGCCAACCTCGCGCAGCCCGCGTGGGAGGCCATCAGGAAGGCACACGGCCTCAGGGGCGACCTCACCGGGCCCGATGCCGAGCGGTTGGTGCGGGCGCTCTTCGCGCTCGCGCTGGCCATCGGCCACGCGCCGCGCTTCGAGGCCGACCACGCGGAGTCCCTGGCCCAGGACTGGCTCCACCTCCCGATCCCGCGCGACAAGGCGGCGTTCAAGGAATGTGCTTCGCTGGGCCAGCAGGTCGCCACGCTGCTCGACCCCGCCCGCGACGCCACGAAACTGCTGACCGCGCTGCTCGGCCCGCGCCGCCGCCACCTCGCGGTGATCGAGACAAAGAACGCGGGGGCCGTGCGCGACAGCGACCTGGCGGTCACCGTCTCCTACTTCGGCGCGGCTCCGGGCAAGTGGGTCTCGCGGCCGCCGTCGGAGGACGAAGCGGGCGGCCCCGCGTGGGGCGAAGCCACCGGCGACCTCTGGCTCAACGACACGGTCTACCTGAAGAACGTCCCAGAGCGCGTCTGGCGCCACGAGCTCGGCGGCTACCCGGTCGTCAAGAAGTGGCTCGGCTACCGCGACGCGAAGCGCCGCGACGGCCGCCCGATCACGCTGGCGGAACTGGACCACCTGCGCTCGATCGTCCACCGCCTCGCCGCCCTGCTCCTGCTCCACGACGCCCTCGACGCGGCCTACGACAAGGCCGCCGCCGACGCCTTCACTTCGAGCGAGCTCAGCCTGAAGTAGCCGCGGGCTGCTTCCAGCGTGCCGTCGCCGGCCGGCGCTCGCGGGTTCCGAACCGCCGCGGGCCATCGCACTGTGATCAGTGGCACCCGCACTCTTCGCCGCGCCACGCTTCGCGGGCTTCGGTCGAGATCAGCGGTGCCATCGCCAGCGCCGCCACGGGATCGGCCCACCACCAGCCGAACGCGGCGTTGAGGGCGAGCCCCGCGAGGGCCGCGATCGACAGCCACCAGCAGGCCGTCGTCTGGAACGCGTCGGCCTCCAGGGCGCGACTGCCGAGGTCGCGGGCCGTCGCGCGCTTCGCGCGGGCGAGCCACACCATGACCAGCGCCGAGACCGCGGTCAGGGCGATGCCGACGAGCGAGGCCTCGGGGGCCTCCTTCGCCCACAGCGTCCGCGCGGCGTCGAACGCGATCCAGGCGGCGAGGGCCCACAGCGAAGCGGCGACCAGCCGGCGCGCGCGACGGTCGAGCGCGTCGATGGCGCGAGGATCCCGCATCCCGGCCTCGGCCCGCAGCCGCCAGAGGAGGATCATCCCCGACGACGTCTCCACGAAGCTGTCGATGCCGAACGCCAGCAGGGCCACGCTGCCGGCCGCCAGGGCCGCCGTCACCGCGATCAGGCCCTCCAGCACGTTCCAGCCGACCGTCAGCCACTCCAGCCGCAACGCACGGTCGAGGTGTCGCGCTCGCTCGCGGGCTCCGACGCCCGCGGCCAGCGCCGGCGCGATCTGGTCGAGTGCTGCCACCGGCCGGAAGTGTAGCAACGTGCCGTCGCAGCGCACTCCGCGCCGTCGGCGCCCGGAGCCACGGAACTTTATTTGTAGAATACAAGTATATGTCTGGCGGGGGCGGAGCCGAAGACCATGGAACACGCACAGTCGCTGTACGAGGCCGGCGCCGTGGCGCTGGCCGTCTTTCTCGCACTGGGGGCAGTGGACGGCCTCTACCTCCACCTGTGGCGCTACCGCCTCCACGCCCGGCCCGCGTCGCGCGGCGAACACCGGCTGCACACCCTGTCCGCCGTCCTGTTCGTGGCGACCTTGCCCGCCGTGCTGCTGTGGGAGACCGGCGGCCTGCTGCTGTGGGCGGGAGTGGGCCTGATCGCGCTCGACCTCGGGGTGTCGCTCTTCGACATGATCTCGGAGCGCGACTCGCGGGCCGACCTCGGGGGATTGAGCACGGGCGAGTACGTGCTCCACATGGTGATCATGAGCGCGCGCGGGGCTTCGCTGGCCCTCGCCCTCGGCGCTCGCCCCGCGGCGGCCTGGGCCTTCGACGCGCCCTGGGTGCTGGGGCCGATGCCCCCGCTGGCCGCGACCATCGCCTGGCAGGCGTTCCCCGGCGCGATCCTGATGACGGCGCTGCACGTGTGGCTGTGCACGGAGAGCGGCGTGCGCTCGTTCGAGGCCCTGCGCGCTCGCACCGCGGCCACGGTGGCGGCCTGGCGCGGCGGTGCCGCCCCCGCCTGCTGTCCGCCCGAAGCCTGAACCCGAGAACCCGAGGAGGACTCCATGAACTCGAACCTGCCCGTGGCCGTGATCGGCGCCGGCCCCGTCGGCCTGGCGGCTGCCGCCCACCTGCTGGCGCGCGGCCTCGACCCCGTCGTGCTCGAGGCCGGCGCCGGCCCGGGCCACAGCGTGCTCGCGTGGGGCCACGTCCGTCTCTTCTCGCCGTGGCGCTACGTCGTCGACGCCGAGGCCGAGCGGCTGCTCGCCCGCCGCGGCTGGCAGCGCCCGCCCGACGACGAGTACCCGACCGGCCGCGACCTGGTCGAGGGCTACCTGCGGCCGCTGGCCGAGGTGCCCGAGCTGCGAGACCGCATCCGCTACCGGAGCCGCGTGCTCTCGGTGGCGCGGGCGGGCCTCGATCGCCAGAAGAGCGCGGGCCGCGAGCGCGCTCCGTTCGTCCTGCGCATCACGTCCGAGGAGGGGATCGAACACGACCTGCGCGCCCGCGCCGTGATCGACGCCTCCGGGACCTGGACCACGCCGAATCCGGCCGGCGCGGACGGCCGCCCGGCCCTGGGCGAAGCCAGCCTGGGCGACCGCGTCACCTACGGGATTCCCGACGTGCGAGGGCGGGAGCGCGAGCGGTTCGCCGGGCGGCGAGCGCTCGTCGTCGGCAGCGGCCACTCCGCGTTCAACGCGCTGCTCGACCTGCTCCAACTGGCCGACGAGGTCCCGGGCACGGCGGTCGTCTGGGCCGTGCGTCGCACCTCGCTCGGCTCGGTCTTCGGCGGCGGGGAGAACGACCAGCTCCCCGAGCGCGGGCGGCTCGGGCAGCGGCTGCGCGCGCAGGTCGAGTCCGGGCGGCTGCGGATCGAGCTCGGCTTCCCACTCGAGCGCTTCGAGCGACTCGCGGACGGCGGCGTCGTGGCGGTCGCGGGCGAAAGCCGGCTGGCGCCCGTCGACCAGGTCGTCGTGGCGACCGGGTTCCGCCCCGACCTCGCGCCGCTGCGCGAGCTGCGGACCCAGCTCGACCCGGCGACCGAGGCCCCGACCGCCCTCGCCCCGCTGATCGACCCCAACGTGCACAGTTGCGGGACCGTGCGGCCCCACGGGTTCGCGGAACTGAAGCACCCCGAGCCCGACTTCTACGTCGTGGGCATGAAGAGCTACGGGCGCGCCCCGACGTTCCTGCTGCTGACCGGCTACGAACAGGTGCGGTCGGTGGCGGCCGCGCTCGCGGGCGACCTGGAAGCGGCACGCGAGGTGCGGCTGGTGCTGCCCGAGACCGGCGTCTGCGGGGGCAGCGGACGCGACGAAGGGGCTGCGGTCAGCGGCGGCTGCTGCGGTGCCGGCGACGACGCCCAGGCCCCCGCGCGGATCACGCTCCGCCGGCGCGTCGAGCCGACGCCGGGCGGCTGCGGGACGACCGCCTCGGGGTGCGGCTCCTGACCGGCAGGGCGTTCCACGGCGATCGCATCGTGGCGGCGCTCGCCGTCACCGAGACGATCTCGTGGGGCGTCCTGTACTACGCGATCGGCGTGCTGGCGCTGCCGATGGAGCGAGAGCTCGGCTGGTCCCGCGAGGTGGTGTTCGGGGGCTTCTCGCTCGGCCTGCTGGTCCAGGCGCTGGCGTCGATCCCCGTCGGGCGCTGGCTGGATCGGCACGGCGGTCGCGCCCTGATGAGCGCCGGCTCGCTGGCTGCGGCCACCCTCGTCTGGGCGTGGTCCCAGGTGACGACGGTCGCCGCGTATCTCCTGATCTGGATCGGGCTCGGGCTGGCGATGGCCGCGGTCCTGTACGAACCGGCGTTCGCGACGCTGAGCCGCTGGTTCGACCGCCACCGGCCGCGGGCGCTGATGACGGTCACGCTCGCGGCGGGTCTCGCCAGCACGATCTTCCTGCCGCTCACCGAAGCCCTCGTCAGCCACTTCGGCTGGCGAGGCGCCCTCCTCGCGTGGGCTGCGCTGCTGGCCGTCGTCACGCTGCCGCTCCACGCCTTCGTCCTGCGCCGCGACCCGGCCGACCTCGGGCAGCACCCTGACGGCGAAGCAGGCGTCGGGCCGCTTCGACCTCCGCCTGCCGAGGCCCGGGCGCCCGTTCGCGGCGGGGACTTCGCCGGCTTGGCGGCGGCCTTCGCGCTCTCGGCGGTCGCCGCGGCGGCGGCCAGCGCCCACCTCGTGCCGATGCTGGCCGGTCGCGGGCACTCCGAGTCCGCCGCAGCCCTCGTCGCCGGATGGATGGGGCTGATGCAGCTCCCGGGTCGGCTGCTCTTCCCCTGGCTGCGTCGCACGCTCCGCAGCGATCGCGTCACGCCCGTGTTGTTCGCCGCGCAGGCCGCCGCGCTGGCGCTGGTCGCGCTCGCCGAGCCGCCGTGGCTGTGGGTCGGCGTCGGCCTGCTCGGCGCCGCCGGCGGGCTGCTCACCCTGGCGCGCGCCACGGAGGTCGCCGACCGTCACGGGCTGGCCCGCTACGGCGCCCTCAGCGGCCGCCTCGCTTTCGCGACCACGCTGGCGCGGGCGGCCGGGCCGATCGGGGCCGCCGCCCTGCTCGGCCCCGTCGGAGGGTACTCGCCCCTGCTCGTCCTGCTCGCCGCCCTGGCGGCGTGCGCTGCGGCGCTCTCGGTCGCGGGCCCGACGACTCCTCAGGCGGCTCGCGACACCCCGGCGTCGTACCAGCCGCGCGTGGCGATGCAGGCGCGGCACACGGACAGCATCACGGGCACCTCGACCAGCACGCCGACGACCGTCGCCAGCGCCGCGCCCGAGCCCGGGCCGTAAAGCGCGATCGCGGTGGCGACCGCCAGTTCGAAGAAGTTGGAGGCGCCGATCAGCGCGCCCGGCGCCGCCACCCGGTAGGGGACCCGCAGCAGCTTCATCAGGCCGTAGGTCAGGCCCGAGTTGAAGTAGACCTGGAGCAGGATCGGGATCGCGATCAGCACGACGTGGAACGCGCGCGAGGTGATGTTCTCGGCCTGGAACGCGAAGATCGCGACCAGCGTCGCCAGCAGCGCCAGGATCGTGACGGGCTGGAACGCGGGCAGCAGCCGGTTCTCGAACCAGGAGGCGCCCCTCGTGTGCAGGAACCAGGCGCGGGACAGCGAACCCATCGCCAGCGGGATCACGACGAAGACCACGACCGACAGCAGCAGCACGGAGAAGGGCACCACCAGCCCCGCGGCGCCGGCGACCAGCAGGCTGACGATCGGCGCGAACGCGAACAGCATGATCAGGTCGTTGATCGAGACCTGGACCAGCGTGTAGGCGGGATCGCCGTCCGAGAGCTGCGACCAGACGAACACCATCGCGGTGCACGGCGCCGCGGCCAGGATGATGACGCCCGCCACGTACTCGGCCGCCAGCCCGGGCGGGATCCACCCGGCGAACAGCTTCGTGAAAAACAGCCAGCCGAGGAAGGCCATCGAGAACGGCTTGACCAGCCAGTTCACGAAGATGGTGACGAAGAGGCCGGTGGGCTTGCGCCCGACGCCGCGGATCGACGCGAAGTCGATCTTCAGCATCATCGGGTAGATCATCAGCCAGATCAGCACGGCGATCGGGACGTTGATCTGGCTGCCTTCCGAGAGCTCCATCCCGCGCAGCCACTCGACGGCGCCGGGGAAGAGCTTCCCGATGGCGATGCCGAGCGCCATGCAGGCGGCGACCCAGAGGCTCAGGTAGCGCTCGAACACGGACATCGGCTTGCCTTCCATCTCCACTCCTCGGGGGCCCGGGTCTCTGGTCGCCTGCGCCTTCGGTTACGCGGGCCGGATCTTCGCGTGGATCGCCGTCAGCCGGGTGCGGTAGGCCGCGACCAGCGCGGCCTCCTCTTCGGCCATCGGCCGCACGGGGATCAGGTCCATGACCTCGGCAGGCGGGAGCCCCGACTCGGCCAGGGTGCGGGCGCTGCCCACGGTCATGGCAGCGACGCACTGCGCTGCGGCGTCCGCGGACAGGCCGAACTCGCGGCCGAGCGCCGCCAGCAGGTCGAGCTGGAACCACAGGTAGGTGGGCCCCATGGCCGCGATCACCGCGTAGGCCTCGAGCTGCGATTCCGCGACCTCCGGCGCAGCGCCGAGCGGGGCGAGGAGCCTCGCGACCGTTTCGCGGCCATCCGCGTCCAGCCCCGGCCCGAACGCGACCGGGTTGAAGCCGGCGCCGACGATCGACGGCGCGTTCGGGATCACCCGCGCCAGGCGATCGTGGCCCCCGAGCAGGTCGCGCAGGGCGGCGAGGGTGAACTTCGGCGCCAGCGAGACGACGACGGCGCGACGCTGAAGCTGGCCCGCCAGCGGAGCGAGGGCCGCCTTCATCGCGGGCGGATGCACGGCCGCGAACACCACGTCCTGCCGCGCGGCCCGCGCGTTGTCGTCGCGGACGACGTTCACGCCCGGGAAAGCCGCGGCCAGGCCCTCGACGACGGCCGCGTCGGGGTCGCTGACGACGATCCCGGCCGGCAGCCCTCCGTGCCGCTTCCAGCCCTCCAGGAACACCCGCGTGATGCGCCCGCCTCCGACGAATCCGATCGAAGCCGTCATGGCCGCCCCCTTCCGTTCATCCGACCAGGGCCCCGTAGGCCCATCCCGTCAGCGTCGACAGGACGATCACCAGCGACACGTAGACGACGGTCTTGCGGGTGCCGAGATACGAACGGATCACCAGCATGCTCGGCAGCGACAGGGCCGGTCCGGCCAGCAGGAGGGTGAGCGCCGGGCCCGGGCCCATGCCGGCTCCGAGCAGCGTCTGCAGAATCGGCACCTCGGTCAGCGTCGCGATGTACATGAACGCGCCGACCACCGCGGCCAGCAGGTTGGCCCCGAAGGAGTTGCCGCCGACGGCCGCGGCGACCCACGAGGCCGGGACCAGGCCGGCGTCGCTGCCCGGGCGGCCCATCAGCCAGCCCGAGATCAGGATGCCCCCCAGCAGCAGCGGCGTGATCTGCTTCGCGAAGCCCCACGTCGCGTCGGCCCACGACCGCAGCTCGTCCTTCGCGTACCAGCGCGCCATCATCACGAAGAGAGCGGCCAGCCCGGCGAGGGCCAGGTGCCAGTGGACGGAGTACACGGCGGCGAAGAACCCGACGCTGGCATTGGGCGCGCCCCAGTTCGCGAACACCAGCACCGCGACCATCGTGGCCAGGAACAGCGCGTCCTGCCAGGGCCGGCGCGGCGAGTCGTCGCCCCCCGTCGCGAAGGGGTCGGGGCCGTTGCGCTGCCGCTCGGCTTCCTCGCGGCGGAAGATCAGCGCCATCAGCAGGCCGACGACGAACGCGAAGGCCACGGCCCCCACGGCTCGCGCGACGCCCAGCTCGAACCCGAGCACGCGCGCGGTCAGGATCATCGCCAGCACGTTGATCGCGGGGCCTGAATAGAGGAACGCGGAGGCGGGCCCGAGCCCGGCGCCGCGCTTGTAGATGCCGGCGAACAGCGGCAGCACGGTGCAGGAGCACACGGCGAGCACGCTGCCCGCGACCGACGCCACGCCGTAGGCGACCGGGCGCGGCGCGGTGGCGCCGAGATAGCGCAGCACCGCGCCCTGGCTGACGAACTGGCCGATCGCGCCGGCGATGAAGAACGCGGGCACCAGGCACAGCAGCACGTGCTCCCGCGCGTAGTCCTTGAGCAGGAACAGGCCCTCGAGAAAGGCGCCCTGGACCCGCGGCTCCTCGATCGGCAGGAAGTACGCCGCCGCGAAGGCGGCGAGGAGCAGGAGCAGCTTGCGGCGTTCGCTCATCGGCCGGGCGGCTCGCGCCGACTCAGGACAGCCCGAGGAGCTGCAGCACGTCTTCGCTGCGCGGGACGCGGCCCTCGAGCACGATCTTGCCGTCGAACACGATGGCCGGCGTGCGCAGCACGCCCAGCTCCACCATGCGGTCGATCGAGTCCACCTTGCGCACCGTGCAGGCGAGCCCCCGCTCCTCGACGACGTGCCGCACGACCTTGTGGGTCTCGAAGCAGCGCGCGCAGCCGGGCCCCAGCACCTCGATCACCTGCACCTCGGTCGCCATCACGCCCTCCTCTCGTGGTTCGCCGCCCGAGCCGACGTCCGCCGGGAGACGTCGACCCGGCACAGCGTCTCGAGTGGCACCCGCCGCAGTTCCTTCAGCAGGCGCGCGTCCGCCGCCACCTGTGCGTCGTCCGCGACGAGCGCACGGACGCGCTCGAGCAGCGGCCGTGCCGCCGGGGCCGCCGACAGGCTGTAGCGCACCCAGCGGCCGTCCCTGTTCTCGACGACGAGGCCGGCCCGCTTCAGCTCCGCGAGGTGCGCGGAGACCGTCGAGGCCGCCAGCTCCAGCACGGCCGTCACCTGGCAGACGCACAACCCGCCCCCGCGGAGCATCTCCAGGATGCGCAGCCGCGCGGGGTGCCCGATCGCCTTGAACAGGTCAGAGGCCCCCGTCAGCCGTGTCCCCGGCCGTTCGCCATTTCGTCGTTCCACGAAATGACGAACCAGCAAGAAACGAGCCGGGCACTGGAGGCGTCGGCGCCGCAGGTCATGCGCCCGTCACACGGCTCGTGCGAAAGTCCTGCCTGGAGAGTCAAAGGAGCCCCGCATGGACCGCGTCGTCTTCGCCTGTCGCCACAACGCCGGCCGCTCGCAGATGGCCGCCGCCTTCTTCGGCCAGCTCGCCGACCCGGCGCGCGCCGAGGCGATCTCCGCCGGCACGACGCCGGGCCCGCACGTCCACCCCGAGGTGGCGGCGGCCATGCTCGAGGTCGGAATCGACCTCGCCGGCGCGCGGCCGCAGTTGCTGACGCCGGAACTCGCGGCCGGGTCCCGGCTGCTGGTGACGATGGGCTGCGGCGAGCAGTGCCCGTACGTGCCTGGCGCCGAGGTCGAGGACTGGCCGCTCGAGGACCCGAAAGGCCAGCCGGTCGAACGCGTGCGCGAGATCCGCGACGAGGTCCGCTCCCGCGTCGAGTCGCTGCTGGCCCGCCGCGGCTGGGCCCGCGGCGATCTGGGTTAAGCTCCCCGCGTCACCGGGGAGTAGCCGCCCTCCGAGAGAGGGGCCTGCATCAACACACTTGGCCGACGCTGGCCATGGTGCAGGCAGCCCGAGCCTGGCGAGACCAGTGACCACGAGACGTCCCGCGGGTTGGGGGGACGCGCGTGGTCACGGCTCCCAGCCCCCGGAGGTCCCGCGTGGAAGCGCTCCTCGTCTCGACCGGCGTCGTCGCCCTGGCGGAGATCGGCGACAAGACCCAGCTCCTGTCGCTCGTCCTCGCAGCCCGTTTCCGCAAGCCGCTGCCGATCATCGCGGGCATCCTGGTCGCCACGCTGCTCAACCACGCGCTCGCGGGCGCGCTCGGCGCCTGGATCACCAGCGCGGTCGGCCCCGCCGCCATGCGGTGGATTCTCGGGATCTCGTTCCTGGCGATGGCCGCGTGGACGCTCGTGCCGGACCGGCTCGAGTCCGAAGGCGCGGCCGGGACCAGCGGCCGCGGCGTGTTCGGCACCGCCCTCGTCTCGTTCTTCCTGCTGGAGATGGGCGACAAGACCCAGGTCGCGACCGTGGCCCTCGCGGCCCGCTACCCGTCGCTGGTCGCGGTCGTCGCCGGAACGACGCTCGGCATGATGATCGCGAACGTGCCCGCGGTGATGCTCGGCGAGAAGGCGGCGACCCGCCTGCCGATCGCCGCGATCCGCACGGTCGCGGCGGCGGTCTTCGCGGTGCTCGGCGTGCTCGCCCTGGCAGGCGTCGGCGCGCCCTGAACGCGACGGGCCGGCCGCGCGCCGGCGCGTTCGGTTTCAGTAGAGCAGGTACTTCTTCCGGCGGCGGGCGAAGGCCTTGGCCTGGGCCGCGAAGCCGCGGGCCAGGCGCTTGGGCGAGACGCCCTTCTCGATCGCCTTGCGGACCTGGTCGGTGCCGCAGAGGATGTCGATCGGCAGCTTGACGTACTCGTACTCGTACGGCGGCTGGCGCCAGGCGAAGCGCCTCGGGTCCTGGCGCCGCGCGTGGTGGATCAGCAGCAGGTAGCACAGGAAGGCGTCGAAGCGGCCGCGGTCGGTGACGTGGACCTGCACGCCGCCGCACGCCTTCTCCGCGTGCTTGTGGAAGGTCGGCGTGAAGTACGTCGGGCGGAACGCGACGCCGGGCAGCTTCTCGCGCTCGAGGTCGTTCGCCAGCTTCCACGGGTCGAGCCACGGCGCGCCGACGAGTTCGAACGGCCGCGTCGTGCCGCGGCCCTCGGACAGGTTGGTGCCCTCGATCAGGCAGCCGCCCGGGTAGACGAACGCGGTGTCGACCGTCGGCATGTTGGGCGAGGGCAGCACCCAGGGCAGCCCGGTGTCCTCCCAGTGCATGCCGCGCTTCCAGCCGCGCATCTCGACCACGGCGAGGTCCGCGTGCAGCGCGCGCTCGGCGCGGAACATCAGTGCCAGCTCGCCGACCGTCATGCCGTGGCGGGCGGCCAGCGGGTGGAGGCCGACGAACGACGAGAAGTCGGGGTCGAGTTCGTTGCCGTGCACGTCGGCGCCGCCCAGCGGGTTCGGGCGGTCCAGCACGATCAGCCGCTTGCCGTGGGCCGCGCAGGCCTCCATCGCGTGCAGCATCGTGTAGACGAACGTGTAGTAGCGGGAGCCGACGTCCTGGACGTCGAACACCAGCGCGTCGACCTTCTCGAGCATCGCCGCGGTCGGCACCCGCGTCTTGCCGTAGAGCGAGTAGACGGGCAGCCCGGTCTTCGGGTCGCGCGAGTCGTCGACCTCGATCAGGTCCTGGGCGTCGGCCCAGATGCCGTGCTCGGGGCCGAACAGCGCGACCAGCTTGACCTGCTTCTCGCGCTTCAGGGCCAGCGCGGCGTGCTCGAGGTCCGGCGTCACCGTCGTCGGGTTGGCGATCAGGCCCAGCCGCAGGTCCTTCGCCGGCAGGTGGTGCTCGAGCAGCCGCTCGAGGCCCGTGCGCACGCGCTTCATCGCCGCCTCCTACTGGTCCGTGAGCGTCAGCGTCATCGTGCCGCTGCCGCCGTACTCGTCGCGCACCGCGCCCGTGAGCTTCGCGCCCGCGAGCGTGCCCTCGAACGCGAGCGGGCTCTCGCCGAGGTCGACCGTGAAGCGCAGCGTGCGCCCGCGCAGCGCGACCTCGCGCAGCGGCAGGTCGCCCGTGACCCGGCCTGCGCGTGCCGTGACGAAGCCCTCGAGCCGGCCGCCTGCCAGCGCCAGCCGCACTTGCAGCGGGCGGGCAGGCAGGCCCGGGGCCTGCAACTCGCCCTGCCACGTGCCCGCGAAGGCGAGGCCGCCCGACGAGGCCGACTCCGGCACGGGGCTGAGGGCGAGCGCGCGCATCGCGTTCCAGCCCGCGCTCCCGAGGCCGGCGACCACCGGGCCCGGCACGCCGGCGCCGGGCGCGATGCGCCGCGCCTCGCGCCAGAGCTGGTCGAGCACGGTCGCCCGCGCCGTCCGCTCCAGCAGCAGCGTCGGCCGGTCCTTCAGCGCGAACAGCGTGGTCAGGTCCGCGACGAGCGCCGTCCAGTGCGCGGCCAGCGTCTCGGGCGACACCGCGCCGTCGTGGGCGGCGGCGTCCTTCGCGGTCGCGGCCAGCAGCGTCCGCCCGCCGAGCAGGACCGCGTTGCCGCGGCGCTCGACCTTGCCGGGACGAGCGGCGACGAAGTGCGCGCTCAGCGCGTCGGCCACGGCCACCGCCCGCCGCGCGACCGAAGGCGCGCCCGCCGCGTCGGCCAGCAGCATCAAGGGCCCCGCCTCGCAGGAGACGGCCGCGCGCCCGGGCGCGCCGGGCACGGGCTCGGCGAAGAAGCGGGGCAGGTAGTGGTTGCCCGACGGCCGCGACAGCGCGAAGGTCAGCGGGTTGCCGGAGCGCACGCCTCCGACCTCGATCGCCACCGGGACCTTGCTCTGGCTGGTCGCGGCGTCGCCGCCAGGCACCACCGCGGTCAGCGCGTTGGCCGCGGCCTCCAGCACCAGCGCGGGGCGCCCGCCGAAGGTCACGCGGTTGGCGTCGGCGTCGGCGGCGAACCCGTAGCCGTTCAGCGTCACCACCTGGTTGGCCTGGCCGCCGGCCGGGGCCGTCTCGACCACGATCGGCAGCCGGCCGAGGATCAGCTTCGCCGCGTTCGACCAGTCCTCGTCGGTCTTGACCGCCACCGGCACCGCCTGGCCCTGCGGCCCCGGCATGTCCGGCACCCGCAAGCGGACCCGTCCGGCCTGGACCTCGAGCACCTCCGCGGTCAGGCCGCGCATCGCCGCTTCGACCCTCTCGCCCGCGAGCCGCTCTCCGGTCACGACGATCTCCTCGCCGGGCATCGCCACCTCGGGGGAGACCTTCGCGATCCGCGGCCCGTCGAACACCCGCAGGAACATCGTCGCCGAGCGCTGTCCGCCGGCCTCGACCGTGATCCGCACCTGGCTCGTACCCTTGCCTGCGTAGGCCTGCGGCACCTTCACGATCAACCGCTCCGGCTCCGCCTGCACGACCGCCACGTCCTGGCCGTCGAAGCGCACGATCGCGCCGGCCGCGAAGCCGGTGCCGGCGATCGACACGTCCTGACCGGGCTCGGCCTTGGGCGGCGTGACGCCGAGGATGGTCGGCGGCGGCCCCTGAGACGCGACCCACGCCGCGGCGCCGCCGCCCACGAGCACGAGCGTGGCCAGCGCGACCAGCACCGGGCGCGGCAGCCCCTTCTTCGCCGGCGCGTGGGGGCGCGGCCCGCGCGGGCGCTGGGTGCGCTCGGCCGGGGCCTCGGCGGCGACCGAGGTCGCTTCGCCTTCGATCGACGGCGCTTCGGAGATATCGCTCGCCTTCGCCGGGCGTCGTCGGGCGGCCTTGACGGCCGCGCCGGAGACGACGCCCGAGGCGGCCAGCTTGCGGGCCTGCTCGCCGATCTCCGACTGGTCGATCGGCTCGCCGTCGTCGTCGAGCGCGGTCGCTTCCGCGGCCTCGTCGGTGAACAGCGTGCCGCGTTCGGGCACGCTGGCCTCGAGCGTCACCGAGCCCGGCGCCCCCGGCTTGCCGAGGGTGACGAGATCGCCCGTCTGCAACACGCGCCCGTCGCCCGCGGGGTCGCCGTTGACGAACGTCGTGGCGCCGCCGCCGTCGAAGACCCGCACGCCCCAGTGGTCGTTGCTGACGCGGGCGTGGAGCGGCGCGACGCGGGGCTCGCGCAGCACCAGCGCGCAGTCCGGCGCGGTGCCGATCCAGAGCTCCTGGCCGTCGGGGATATCGAGCGTGGCGCCGTCGTCGGCGCCGCCGCGGACGACGAGTCGGGGCGAACCGTGGTTCTCGGTCAAGGCGCAACTCCCAGGGGCCGCTGGCATGCGGCGGAATGCGGTCGTATCTTAGAACCGGAAGGGGACCCCATGGCCAGGAACAAGCCCGCGCCGCGTCCCACGCCGCACGACGTGGAAGCGCTCAGCCGCCTGCGCATCTCCTTCATCCGCCGCGGCACGCTGCGCGTCGACGGCGGCGAGGAGCCCGTGCTGATGATGGACCTGGCCCGCCACGGCGCGTTCGTGGAGCGCCACGCGGCGCTGCCGATCGGGACCGAGGTCGGCCTCGACTTCGCGCTGCCCGGCAACGACCTGCCCGTGCGCGCGGTGTGCCGGGTCGCCTGGACCCACGAGCACGGGGCCCCGGGCGGCACGCACGCGTTGCCGCCGGGCCTCGGCCTCGAGTTCGTGGCGCTCTCCGCGGCGGACCTCGCCCGCGTCGACGCGGCGCTGCTCGAGCACCTCGGGCGCCCGCCGCGGGCGCGCCAGTTCTCGGGCCGCCACCTGCACCGGTAGCGGAGAGTTCCGCGACCGATGCCGCGCACCCGCGTCGTCCTCGTGCGCCCCGAGACCGCCGCGAACGTCGGCTCGGTGGCGCGCGCGATGCGCAATGCCGGCCTCGCGGAGCTGACGCTCGTGGCGCCGGGCGACTGGCGGCGCACCGACGCTTGGCGCAGCGCCTGGAAGGCGCACGAGGTGCTGGAGTCGGCGCGCGAGGTGGCGAGCCTGGGCGACGCCGTCGGCGATGCGGCGTACGTCGCGGCGCTGTCGGGACGGCCTGCCGAAGGACCGGGGCTCGACGTGCGCGCGATGGCCGCCGAGATCGCCGCGCTGCCCGCGGGAACGACCGCGGCACTGGTGTTCGGGCCCGAGACCTCGGGCCTCGCCGGCGACGAGCTGGCGCTGTGCGGACGCCAGGTGTTCATCCCCTCGCACCCGGACCAGCCCTCGCTCAACCTGGCCCAGGCGGTGATGGTGACCGCCTACGAGGTCTTCCGCGCCGAGCCGCGCGTCGAGCCCGCGCTCCCGGCGCTCGCGACACACGACGAGAAGGAGGCGACGCTCGCCCGGCTGCGCGCGGGCCTGGGCCTGCGCGGGCCACGGGGCGCGCGGGCGCTCGAGACGTGGCGACGGCTGCTGCACCGGGTCGACCTCACGCCGCGCGAGCTGCGCCTGCTCGACCACCTCGCGCAGCGCCTGAAGGAGGGGCCGCGCGATTCGGACCCCGAGCCGTCCGCGCCGGCGCGGCCCGCGCCGCCTGCGCCGAACCCGGCGGACGCGTTCGAGGACGTGCGCGACGAGCCGGGCGGCTTCTCGCTGCCCGCGCTCAAGTGGCGCGAGCTGCTGTTCACGGGCGTGCTGGTCGAACGCGACGGCGCCTTCGAGCGCGACCCGGCGCGCCCCGCGCCGCCGTTCCGCCGCGGCGAGCTGTTCCCGCCCGGTGCCCGCTTCCGGGCCGAGCGCTTCGGCGCCCGGGTGCGGGTGACGCGGCTCGACTAGCGGCGGCCGAGGCGCTCGCGGGCGATCGACAGCGCGAGCATCGCGGCCGCCAGCGCGAGCAGCGCGGCGGTCGCCTGCGGCACGTCGAGCGCCTTGCGCCACGCGGGCACCACCAGCCCGCCGTAGACGATTTCGATGTGGGCCCAGTACAGCAGCAGCGACGTGCGCCCCATCTGCCGCAGCGGCGACGGCCATGCCGCCCACGGCGCCCGCGCCCAGCCGAAGGCGAGCCCCAGCGCCAGCAGCACGATGCCGCACTTGACGAAGAAGTAGTTGGGGCTCGTCCACCAGAAGTCGTAGACGGGGTAGACCTGCGGCAGCCGGTCGAGCGCGAGCGCCAGCGGGATCAGGGCCGCGCCGGCCAGCGCCGCGGCGGCGGCGACGCGGCCTTCCGCCCCGGGCCGCGCGGCCAGCGCGGTGCCGACCGCGGCGCCGAGCGTGGTGAAGCCGGCCCACGGGAAGAGCGGGAAGAACGCGCCCGGCACCCGTCCGCTCCAGTACCCGACGAGCGCGTCGGGCCAGCCGGCCGGACGCCACGAGTCCCAGGCCAGCGGCGTCAGCAGCGCGACGCCCAGCGCCAGCGCCAGCGACGCCGCGGCGCGCGAGCGCGGGTTCGCCGCGCCCAGGCCCGGCGCGCACAGCGCCATCGACAGCGCGATCGCGTTGAGCACGTCGACCCGCAGCAGGTCGCCCGGCATGCGGAACCCGCCGGCCGCGTACATCGCCAGCCGGAACAGGACCGCGTAGCCGAACACCTCGAGCGCGCGCGAGAACAGCTCGCGGGCCACGGCGCGCGGGGCCTTCCCGGCGCGATGGCGCGCCGCCGCCAGCAGGCCGAGCCCGATCCCGGCGACGAACAGGAACAGCGGCGCCGGGTAGCCGCCGATCAGCCGGCTCGTCGCGTAGAAACCTCCCTCGCGGGCGAAGAGCGCCAGCCAGGAATCGTAGGCGTGGGTCTGGAACATCAGCACCACGGCCAGGCCGCGCAGCCAGTCGACCTCCGGGAGTCGCTGCGAACTCATTGAGGGCTGGTAGTTTAGACCGAAGGCCCCGGGGCCCCTATAATGCCGCCGCTAGGCATGGAACCCCGCGTTCTGCCCCGTTCGGAGCATCCGATCTCGCGCCGCAACATCGACCCGGATGCCCTGAAGGTCCTCTACCGCCTCAAGAACTTCGGGTACCTCGGGTACCTGGTGGGCGGAGGCGTGCGCGACCTGATGCTCGCTCGCACGCCGAAGGACTTCGACATCTCGACCTCGGCCCACCCGAACCAGGTCAAGCGCCTGTTCCGCAACTGCTTCATCGTCGGCCGCCGCTTCCGCCTCGCCCACGTCCGCTTCGGCAAGAAGGTGGTCGAGGTCTCGACCTTCCGCAAGCTGGCCGAGCCGGAGCAGGGCGAGGACCTGCTGATCAAGCGCGACAACACCTTCGGCACCCCGGAGGAGGACGCGTTCCGCCGCGACTTCACCGTCAACGCGCTGTTCTACGACATCGCCACCTTCTCGGTGATCGACTACGTCGACGGCCTGCGCGACCTGGAGTCGCGCACGATCCGCACCATCGGCGACCCCGGCGTGCGCTTCCGCGAGGACCCGGTGCGGATGCTGCGGGCGGTGGCGCTGGCCTGCCGGCTCGGCTTCACGATCGACCCCGGCTCGGTCGAGGCGATCCGGGCGCTGCGCGCGGAGATCCTGAAGAGCAGCCCGGCCCGGGTGCTCGAGGAACTCTACAAGATCCTGCGCCAGGGCGCGGCGCGCGCGACGTTCGAGAAGCTGCACCAGGTCGGGCTGCTCGCCTACATCCTGCCGGAGGCCGACGCGGCGCTGGCGGGGCGCGGCGGCGTGCTGCGCGCGAGCCTCGAGCGGCTCGACGCCTGTCGCAACGAGGGCCTGGCCGCGGCCGACGAACTGTCGACGGCCGTGCTCGCCGGCACCGTGCTGGTGCCGCTCGGCGTCTCGCTCAAGCGCGCCGCGGTGATGGCGCCGGCTCGCGACCACCGCCGCGAGGAGGCGCACCGCCCGCCCCCGCCCGACCCCGGCGCCGAGTCGCGGAGGCTCGGGGTGCCGGAGGCCGAGCCGGAGGCGACGCTGCCCGCCACCCTGGCGCTGCCGTTCGCGCGGCGCGACCTCAACCAGGTGCGCCTGATGCTGCTGGCCCAGCCGCGGCTGCGCGCCGTGCACGCGGAGCCGGGAGTGGTCGATCTGCTGGGCGGGCGGCCGTACCTCGAGGACGCCGTGCGCTGGCTCGAGATCCACGGCGGCGACGAGGGCCGCGAGCTGGCGCTGCACTGGCGCTCGCTGGACCTGGCGCCGGTGACCGTCGTCGAGCCGCCCGCCGAAGAGGAGACGGACGAGGCGGAGCCGACGGCCGACGCGGCGCCGCGCTCCTCGCGCCGCCGGCGTCGCGGCGGCCGGCGCCGACGCGCCACCGGCACCGACGCGGCTCCCGGTGCCGACGCGGGCACCGGCGAGTCGAGCCCGGTCGCCGAGCCGGCTGCGGCCCCGGCGCAGTCCGCGGCCGACGGGGATGCGCCGCGCAAGCGCCGCCGCCGCCGCCGCCGCCGGCGGCCCGCGGCCGTGGCGGGCACGGCCAAGGTGGACACGCCCGCAGAGTAGGGGCCGGCGCCGGTGGCGGGGGATGGAGGAGCGATGGCGCTGCTCGACGAGACGTCGATCGAACGCGAGCTGGCGGCGCTGCCGGGCTGGCGGCGCGAGCCCGGCCCGCCCGACCGGATCGCGCGCCTCTACGCGTTCGCGGGCTTTCCGGCCGCGATCGCGTTCGTGAACCGGGTGGCGGAGCTGGCCGAAGAGGCCGACCACCACCCCGACATCCACGTCTCCTACGACAAGGTGCGGCTCGTGCTCTGGAGCCACGACAGCGGCGGGCTGACCGCCCGCGACTTCCGCCTCGCCAGGAGGATCGACTCGTGAGATACCTGATCGCCGGGGCCACCGGGCAGCTCGGCCGCGCGCTCGTCGCGCGGCTCGGCAACGACGTCGTGTGGGCGGGCGGCAGCGCCGAGCTCGACGTCACGGACGCCGACGCCGTCGGCCGCGTCGTGCGCGGGGCGCGGCCGGACGTGGTCGTCAACGCCTCCGCCTGGAACGACGTCGACGGTGCCGAGACGCTGGGCGCCGCCGCCTTCGCGGTCAACGCGCTGGGGCCGCTGCACCTCGCGCGGGCGGCCAGCGACGCCGCCGCGCTCGTGGTCCACGTGTCGACCGACTTCGTGTTCGACGGCGCCCAGCAGGCGCCCTACGCCGAGCACGACTGCCCGCGCCCGCTCTCCGTCTACGGCGCCTCCAAGCTGGCCGGCGAGCATCTGGTGATCGCCTCCGGCTGCCCGTACCTGATCGTGCGCACGAGCGCGCTGTTCGGCCGCGGCGGCAGCCGCGCCAAGGGCGGCTCGTTCCCCGACCGCATCCTGGAGCGGGCGACGGCGCTGGCCCCGGGAGAGCCGCTGCGCGTGGTGAGCGACCAGGTCTGCTCGCCGACCTACGCGCCGGACCTGGCCGACGCCCTCGTGCGCCTGGTCGGCAAGGGCGCGCGCGGGCTCTACCACGTCACCAACCAGGGGTCCTGCACGTGGTACGCGTTCGCGCAGGAGGCGCTGCGCGTCGCCCGCGTCGACGTGCCGATCGTGGAGGCCCGCGCCCGCGACATCGGCTCGCGGGCCCGCCGCCCGGGCCACGCCATCCTGTCCAAGGAGCGCTTCGAGGCGCTCGGCCTGCCGCCGCTGCGCCCGTGGGCGGAAGCGCTCGCGGAGTACCTCGGCCCCGCGCCGACCCGGCACTAGTTCCCGGTCGGCGCCGACCCGAAACGGCGAGCCCGGCGTTCGCGGGCGCGCGCGGCCTCGACCTCGCGGCTCTTCGGCGGCGCGTTCGTCTGCAGTGTGCCGAGCAGGGCCACGACTGCCGACGTCACGTCGGCCACGGCGCGGTCGAAGGCCGCCTCGTTGGCCCGCGAGGGCTTCGTGGTGCCCGCGACCTTGCGGACGAACTGGAGCGCGGCATCGCGCGCCTCGGCCTCCGTGGCCGGCGGTTCGAAGTTGAACAGGGGACGGATGTTGCGGCACATGCCCTGATCGTAGCCGGTTAGCATCGCAGGCATGACGCTGCAGCAACTCGCACGGACCCTGGGGCGCACGGGCGCCGTCGTGCTGGCCGCGACCGGGTTCGTGGTCGCGGCGCGCGTGGCGCTGCCCGCGCTCGAGCCCGCGCCGCGGGCACCCGACATCGTGCTCGCCGTGTGGGACACGGCCCGGGCCGATCACTCCAGCGTCTACGGCTACCCGCGCGAGACCACCCCGAACCTGGCTCGCCTCGCCGCTCAGGCCGTCGTCTACGAGCAGGCGATCGCGCCCGCGCCCTGGACCGTGCCGTCGATGGCGAGCCTCTTCACCGGGCTGTTCGTGCAGCGCCACGGCGTGTCGTTCGACCCGGAGGTGCCCGTGCTCGACCTGCCACCGGCGGCGACGACGCTGGCCGAAGCGCTGGCGCGCGCCGGTTACGAGACGGCGGCGTTCACCGAGCAGGGGGTCTACGACGCCCCCGGCTTCCGCCGCGGCTTCGACCGCTTCGAGGTGGTGGGCCGGGAGCAACTGCTCGAGCGCGCGGACGGCTTCCTGTCGCGCGCGCGCACGCGGCCCGCGTTCGTGCTGGTCCATTGGCTCGATCCCCACGCGCCCTACCGCCCCGTCGCGGCACACCGCGCGTGGTCCGCGCGCTGGACGCGTCCCGTCAACCTCTCGGGCGCTGGCCGCAGCGAGGACTTCGCGCCCGCCCAGCAGGCGGCCGGCTGGCTGTTCAAGGACGACGTCAACGAAGGCAGGGTGAGGCTGACCGCGGCGCAGTGGAGCCAGCTCGTCGACCAGTACGACGGCGAGCTGCAGCAGACCGACGCCGCCCTGGGCCGGCTGTGGGACGGCGTGCTGGCCCGGGGGCAGGAGCGCCGCACGCTGCTCGCGGTCGTCGCCGACCATGGCGAGGGGTTCGGCGAGCACGCCGCGCAACGGGTCTGGCACGACCACCCGTACGACACCATCCTCCGCGTGCCGCTGGTCGTGCGCTGGCCGGGTGGCAGCGTCACCGGGCGCGTCCGGAGTCAGGTCGGCAGCCTCGACCTGTTCGCGACCCTGCTGGAAGCGGCCGGCGTCGCCCTCCCCGGCGGGCTCGACGCCCGCCCGCTTCCACGCCGCGACGAGTCCGCCCGTCCGCGGCCGTTGCTCGGCGCGTCTCACTACGTCGGCGGCGTGACCTGGTACCGCGACGCGGAGCTGAAGCTGATCGAGTACCGGCGCGCGGCGCCCCTGCTCTTCGACCTGCGGGTCGACCCGCGCGAGCGACGCGACCTGGCGGCCAGCCGGCCCGACCTGCTGGCGGACGCGCGCGCCCGGCGCGATGCGGCGCAGGCGCAGGCTGGAGCCGCGCTGCCGTTCGCGGCGCAGGCGGAGGCCGACCGCCTCGAGCGGCTGCGGGCGCTCGGCTACGTGCGCTGACTGCCGGGCGCGCGGGGGCGGAGGCGGTCGGGGTCCTCGGCGGGAACCGCCACGGAACGCGGGCTCGCGGCCGCCATGCGCGCCATCAGCCGCAGGTGGCGCAGCCCGTCGCGCACGGGGCGCAGGTGCGAGCGGTGGCCGCGCCCGTCGCGGCGCAGGGTCACCGGCACCTCCTCCACCCGCATCCCCACCTGGAGCGCGCGCGCGATCATCTCGGTCGCGAACTCCATGCCGGTGCTGTGCAGCTCGAGCCGGTTCCAGGCCTCGCGGCTGATCCCGCGCAGCCCGCAGTGGAAGTCGCCGGCGGCGCCGCCGAAGAGCAGGCGCCCCACCGCCGAGAGCACCGGGTTGCCGAGGTAGCGGTGCATGAAGGGCATGGCGCCGCTCTCGATGCGGCCGAGGAAGCGGTTGCCGACGACGACATCGCACCCGGCCTCCAGGCGTTCGACCAGCACGCCCAGCTCGCCGAAGTCGTAGCTCAGGTCGGCGTCGCCCATCACCACGAAGCGGCCGCGGCTGGCGGCGATCGCCCCGCGCAGGCAGGCGCCGTAACCCCGCTCGGGCACATCCACGACGCGCGCCCCGGCGCCGCGGGCCCGCTCGCGCGAGTCGTCGCGGCTGCCGTTGTCGCCGACCACCACCTCTCCGCGGGAGCCGAGCCGCCCCAGCGCGCCGCGCGCCTCCGCGACACACCCCGCGACGGTCGCCGCCTCGTCCAGGCACGGCATCACGACCGAGATCAGCGGCGGGTCGTGCTCGTCGTCGTGCGCGGGGCGCGGGACGCGGCCGGGGGCGGAAACCAAGGTGGGGCAGCCTATCACACAGCCGCCCGCGCTCCCGGCGCGTAGAGCGCCATGTAGGTCTCGAGCGCCGCGCGGGCCTCGAAATGGCGCAGCGCGAACGCGCGCCCGGCCCGACCCAGCGCGTGGCGGCGGGCCTCGTCGAGCAGCAGGCCGCCGACCACCGCGCGGATCGCCTCGGGTTCCAGCGGGCAGAAGGCCGCGACGTCGGGGGTCAGGTGGTCGCGGAAGGCGACCTCGTCGCCGACGACCACGCACAACCCGCAAGCCATCGCTTCCGGCACGACCAGCGGGAAGCCTTCGCCCCGGGCCGGCAGCACCAGCAGGTCGGCGGCCTGGTAGAGCTCGACCACCTGTTCACGCTCGAGCGCGCCCAGCCAGCGCACGCCTTCCGGCGCGGGCCCTTCACCGCGCCCGCAGCCGACCAGGTCGAAGGCCCCGCGCGCCGCCTGCGCGACGAGGTCGAAGCCCTTGCGCTC
>JAANMV010000388.1_pt1 | contig 55100 bp, 43 predicted proteins | sample 7279661 | NCBI WGS metagenome assembly JAANMV01 (sample SAMN14094540, study PRJNA606508) | bioreactor metagenome | isolation source: A lab-scale SPAN reactor treating ammonium-rich wastewater day 121 | place: Ireland: Galway | collected 2017-05-16
CACACGGTGGTTGCCATGAGCGGCGACCACGGCGGCATGGCCCTGCCCGAGTCGAGCAACCTGCCCTCGGGGCGCCTGCACCCGGACCGGCTGGCCGAGAGCCTCAACAAAGCCCTGAGCACGGTGCTGGGGCCGGGCCAGTGGGTCATCGACTGCCACCCGCCGGAGGTCTACCTCGACCCCCGCGCCCGCCGCGAGGACGCCCTGCGCGCCGCCTGCCAGGCGGCCGAGGCGATGACCGGGGTAGAGATGGCCATCAGCGCCCTCGACATCGAGACCAACCAGCTCCAGCCGGGCATGGTCACCGAGCCGGTGGCCCGCAGCTACCACCGCAAACGCTCTCCCGACCTGCTGGTGGTCATGAGCCCTTACTGGCTCGCCACCGACCGCACCGCCGGCACGAGCCACAACCCGGTCTGGAACTACGACACCCACGTCCCGTTGCTGCTGCACGGGCCGGGCATAGTAAAGGGCTGGCACCGTGATCGTTGCACCCCGCGCGATCTGGCTCCCACCCTGTGTGAGCTGCTGCGCATCCCGCCCCCGGCCGCCTCCAGCGGCCGGGTGCTGAACGTGTTGGAGGCAAGCCCATGAACTCGCGGCCGAATGCGACCGTGCAAGATCGCGTAGAAGAGCTGCGCGAGCAGATCCGCTATCACAACAAGCGCTACCATCAAGACGACGATCCCGAGATCTCCGACGCCGAGTATGACGCCCTGGTGCGCGAGCTGGCCGAGCTCGAAGAGCAGCATCCCGAGCTGATTGCGGAAGACTCCCCCACCGCCCAGGTAGGCTTTGCCCCCTCGGAGATGTTCGCTCCGGTGCGTCACCTGAGCCGCATGATGAGCCTGGAAAACGCCATGAGCCTGGAGGAGCTCAACGCCTGGGGCAAGCGCATGGAGCGCTTCATCACTGGCCAGGTCGACTTCGCCTGCGAGATCAAGCTGGACGGCCTTGCCGTGTCGCTGATCTACGAGCGCGGCCAGCTGGTGCGGGCGGCCACCCGGGGCGACGGCACCGTGGGCGAGGACATCACCCACAACGTGCTGACCATCAAAAGCATTCCTCACCAGCTTCAGAACGCGCCCCCCTTGCTCGAGGTGCGGGGCGAGGTGTTCATGCCGGTGAGCGCCTTTACCCGCCTCAACGAGCAGCAGGCGCAGGCAGGGGAGCGGCTCTTTGCCAACCCGCGCAACGCCGCCGCCGGGTCGATCCGCCAGAAGGACTCGCGCATCACGGCCGGGCGCGAGCTGGCCTTCTTTGCCTACCAGCTCGGCCAGGTGAACGACGGACCGAGCTTCGAAAAGCACCACCAGACGCTGGGCTATCTCAGGGAGCTTGGTCTGCCGGTGAACCCCGAGAATCGCGTGCTGCCCTCGCTCGAGGCCGTGCACGGCTACTGCCAGCAGTGGCAGGAGAAGCGCCACTCGGTCGACTACGAGATGGACGGCGTGGTGGTCAAGGTGGATGACCTGGCCCAGCGCCTGGAGCTGGGAGCAACCTCCAAGGCGCCCCGCTGGGCCATCGCCTTCAAGTTCCCACCCGAGGAGCGCAACACTCTGCTCAAGGACATCATGGTGAGCATCGGTCGCTCGGGCAAGGCCACCCCCTTCGCCGTGCTCGAGCCCGTGCGGGTGGGCGGCTCCACTGTGGGTCTGGCCACCCTTCACAACGAGGACCAGGTGCGGGTCAAGGACGTGCGCCCGGGCGACACGGTCATCGTGCGCAAGGCCGGCGACGTCATCCCCGAGGTGGTGGGACCGGTGCTCTCTTTGCGAAAGCCCGACTCAGAGCCGTGGCAGTTCCCTTCCAACTGCCCCGAGTGCGGGGGCGCGCTGGAACGGGCAGTGGGCGAATCGGACACCTACTGCACCGGCTCGGACTGCCCCAAGCAGCGCGAGCAGCGCATCGTCTACTTCGCCGGGCGGGGCGGCCTGGACATCGCCGGGCTGGGCGAGCGCACCGTGCAGCTCTTTTTGCAGGAGGGGCTGCTCAAGGACGTGAGCGACATCTACAACCTCGACTGGGCCCGGATTCGCCAGATGGAGAACTTCGGCGACCTGTCGGTGCAGAATCTGCAGAACGCCATCGAGGCCTCCAAGCAACGCCCTCTGGCCAACCTGCTGGTGGGCCTGGGAATCCGCCACCTGGGCGGGGCCGGCTCGCAGGTGCTGGCCCGGGCCATGGCAAGCATGGACAAGATCATGCAAGCTTCCGAAGAGGAGCTGGCGGCGGTGGAGGGAGTGGGGCCGGTGATCGCCGCCAGCCTGCACACCTTCTTTGCCCAAGAGCACAACCGCCAGCTGATCGAGCGGTTGCGCGCAGCCGGACTGAACTTCGCCGGACCGGGCGATCCCACGCTTCCTCAGGTCTTGAAGGGCAAGTCGATCGTGGTCACTGGCACGCTCGAGAATTACTCCCGCGAGGCCGCCGAGGAGGCCATCAAGGCCCGCGGCGGCAAGTCACCTGGCAGCGTCTCCAAAAGCACCAGCGCGGTGGTGGTAGGGGAAGCGCCCGGGGCGGCCAAGCTGACTAAAGCCCAGGAGCTGAAGATCCCCATCCTGGACGAGGCCGCCTTCGAGCGGCTGCTCGAGACGGGCTCAGTGTAGACGGCCGGTCAACACCTGGTAGGCGTGGCGCGGGTCGTCCGTGATCGTGACCAGGCCCAGGTCCTCGGGAGAGATGTACTGCCGGTGCTCGTTGAGCATGCTGTCCTCGATGGCTTGAAAGATGGGCTTCCAATAGTTCGAGCCCACGAGCACGATGGGCACCTCGGGCCGCTTGCCAGTCTGGATCTGGGTTAACACGGCAAACAGGCTCGAGAGCGTGCCCAGACCGCCCGGGGCGTAGACCAGCCCCCGGGCCGAGCGGGTCAAGAGCTCGCGGTGGGTGATAAAATCGGTCTGCTCGGCCAACACCTCCAGACCAGCCAGCGAGGGCATCTCCTCGTCCTTGAGCTTGAGGGCCTGCACCGCTGCTCCGTCAGCCCCCTCGGTGACGGCCCGGGCGATCTCGGGGGGATTTCCCACCCGCAGGTCCACGTGCTCGTCGCTGAGCAGGCGTGACAGATCGCGCACAGTTTGCAGGACCGGATCGTCTGGGGCCAGCCCGCGTCCGCCCAGCATCGCCACCGCCTCGGGGCGGTCGTCGAGTACCTGCACGGTCTCGGTGATCTCTTGCTGCATACGGGCCGAGGTCACCGCAAAGGGCTCCTGGCCCTTGCGGATGGTAGCCCAGGAGGGCAGGCGATGCAAGAAGTCATCGTGGTCGTCGGTGTAGTCCACCCGCTCGAAGCATTCGCGGCCGATCAACGACCGATCGCGCACCCCCACGTCGTAGAGTGTGTTCAGGATGGGCTTCCAGAATTTGGTCTGGGTGAATCCGAGGGGGCCCTTGTGCTGGTCGCGCGAGGTCTGGGCCCAGATCTCGAATACCTCGTCCAGGGTCCCGATCCCCCCGGGCAGGGCCAGGAAGGCGCGGCTGTTGCGGATCAGGGCCAGCTTGCGGAAGAGGAACTCGCTGAGCACCTCCGAGTCGTCCACGGCCGGATTGACGCCGCTTTCGCGGGGTAGCTCCAGGGCCACGGCCAGCGTGCGCGGAGCGTTCTCAAAAGGGGCAATCTCCCGCCGCTCCTCCTTGAAGGCGCGGGGCACTGCATACATCAGGCTGGGGCCTCCCCCGCCAATGGGATCCTCATTGACGTGGGCCAGGCTCTTGCCGATCTCCTCGGCCTTGCAAAAGTCCTCGCTGCCCTCCTCGGCCCGGGCGCTGCCCAACACGAAGACGCCCGCCTCCTGGTGGCGATGCAGGAAGCCTTCCACCCGGGGCATGTCCCGGTGCATATTGGCCAGCAACTTGATCAGCTCGGGGCGGGTGACGACGTGGCGGCGCAGGTCGACCCGGTCGAGCAGGCCCGGCTGGGCCGCCACTGGTCGAGCGGCCGCGAGCAGACTGGACAGACCGATCCCCCGAATGAGCATACCCCCAGCTTACGGGGCCTGACTGAAAGAAGGCTGAAGTCTGACGGGAACCTTTCCCTGCCCGCCCGAAGTCGAAGGGTAATGAGACATGCATTCTTCGCCCAGCTCCTGCTCGGCGCCACCTTGTTGAGTGGCTGCAGCGGGGACCCCGGGCAAACCAACCTTGATGGTGCCCCCCTGAGCCCGGTCCCCGTCGTGGTCCCCTCGCTGGAGACCCGGGGAGCCCTCATCTACTCCTCGGGCGGGAGCCTGATACGAATCGACCATGACGGCGGGAATGCCCGGGTCCTGACCTCCGGTTTCCAGGACAGCAAGCCGTTCTTCCATCCTCTGGGACTGAACGTGCTGTTCTGCCGGCGCGTGGCGGGCGCCAAGCAGGACATTTACGTGATGGCCCCCGACGGTAGCGGGGCAGCCAACCTCACGGCCAATCTACCGGGCGACTCCGACTCTCCCGCCTACGCCTGGGATGGCAGCTTCATTTTGTTCTCCAACGGGGCCGACCTCTACATCATGAACCCGGATGGCACGAACCGGCGCCCGCTGACAACGGGAAATCATCTGGATACTCATCCCGCCGTCTCTCCCGACCACCGGTCCGTGGTCTTCGAGCGAGCCACGGGGGACGGCCACTCCAAGATTTGTAAGGTGACCCTGGCCGATGGCCAGGTGGTCGATTTGACCAGCGGCGAGTTCCTGGACCTGATGCCCTCCTACTGCCCGCCAGGCGACGCCATCGTCTTCTCGCGCGACGGCGCCCTGCTCGTCATGCCCGACACCAGCGAGCCGAGCAATCTGACCCACCTGGTCCAGGATGAATCCCTGGCCACCTTCCCGCGCCATTCCCTCGGACATGATGCGATCTTCTTCCTCACCGGCGAGGACGACGAGGTTCAGGGCAGGGGCGACGAGGGAACCGACGTGGCGGTGACCAGCCTGGACGGACACCGTGTGCGCCATCTGACCCACGGGGCTCAGGCCGAAGACCTGGCGGTCGGTCCGCCCCCGGCTCCTCCCACTACAGAGCTCCCAGCTGCCATACCCGATCAGGTAACGGTCGAGCTGGTAAACGACAGCGAAGTGAGCGACTCGGATGTCTACGTCCATCTGGACACGCCTTTTAAGGACGGTCAGAGCGTGGAGGGCCCGCCGACTCTCCAGACGGACTCGGGCAAGACAAGCGGCACGGGCGTGAAGCTCACCACTCTCAAACAGGCCTCCCAAAAGGTGCGTTCGCGCTACAGCGGCAGGGTGTTGCCCGTCTACACCTTCAAGGTGAACAACCTCGAGTCCGGCCACGTCAGTCTTTCCTACTTCAAGCCCCTGGTCATCACCAACGGCTCGGCCCCCACCGCCACGGCCGACTACCGCTTCGAGAAGGTCGAGCTGACTTATTTGAGCAAGGGAGGCACCAGCGGCGGAAACCTGACCTCCATCGACTTCTTCGGCATCCCGGTGGAGGTCAATGTGACCCACCCGGGTCAGTCCCGCTTCGATCCTCTGCAGACCAAGAGTTTCTACGCCTCCACCCCGACCTTGCTGAAAACCCTGAACGCCCTGGGCCCGAACATGACGAAGGCCTTCCGCGACAGGACCGGCGCCAACTTCCCCGTCAACGGCGACCTCAAGAACTTTACGCGCATCCTGTCCCCCAACACCCTGGCCGCCTCGGTCGGCTCGGGCGGGTCGCCGGCTCCTTATCCCGGGATGAAGAGCTACCTCCAGAGTCTGGTGGGCAAGACCTTCACCCTCAATGGAACCCAGTATGGCGGCTACGACTACAAAGCGACCTTTGCCTCTGACGGCGCGGGCGGATTTGTCATCAATTGCACCGGCACCACCAAAACCACGCCGCCAGGGGGAATGCCCGCCAACGCCAACGTGCAGGTCAAGCTTCCCAAGGACAAGATGGACTTCTTCATCTACGCCTGCGTGGCCAACAAGGATTCCTACGCCGTCGCCGGCTACCCGTTCAACAACGACCAGGGGCGTGTAAATACGGCCAACGCCAGCCCCTACGGCGCTCTGGTGGGCGACCTGCAAGCTGCTCTCAACTTCGGCTACTGCGACGGTCGCTTCGGTCCCCTCCTGAGCAATTTCTACGCCTCGGTGGTCCTGCCTTATGCCTACCCCTTCGGGGGTGCCCGCAAGACCAACGATGGTTTCTACAATCCCTACGCCGGGCTGTTCTACTACCTGTCGGACTCCTACGGGCATCCTTACAGCGACCGACTGTCCGCCGCCAGCCCGCTCTACAAGCTGGAGAAGGGCGATACCCTCACCATCACCCTGCTGGCCGACAAGCGCCTGGATACCCCTTTGCCGGTGCTCAAAGGGAGAACCAACAACACCCTTCGTTTCGGCTGGCAGGCCGTTCCTGGTGCCAAGCGCTACCAGGTGACCCTCAACCAACCGGGCAAGGTCTCTATCACTGGCACCGAGTGCACCATCACCGAGCTCAAGCCCGGTACGTCCTATCTGGTCTCAGTCACGGCCTTCGACGAAGTGGGCCAATCGGGCGTCCTGCCCACCCAGGGCGTCACTACCGGCGCTCGCACCCCCTTGAGTGGTGGCCCGATTACCTTCCAGGCCAACTGCAACCTGCCAATCAAAGGCCTTACCGTAGAGATCAATGGAACCACGGTGGATCCGACCCACAACGCCACCATCGCCGGCCAAGTCGGCCAAAACAGCTTTGGCCTGCGAATTCTCGCTCCCAACAAGGATGTCCTGTACGTGGGGAACTACCTCGTGACCACCAGGGCCGCCTCGCCCACGACCTTTACCATCGGGCCATTCGAGTTGGAGTACAATCTGACTCCCCTGACCCAGGCTGGACCACCCGGCACCCCGCCCTATCCCAACAACGCCGCTCAGCTGACTCTCGGCACGCCGTTCAATCCCAAGCCGTACTACCAGTATTTCGAGACGAAATTCTCCAAGTAGAGGCGTGCAAGGAGCCTGCTTCCGCCGCGGTGGAGGTGCGTCGGCCCTGAAGGCGAACTGCCCGCGGCCATGCTCAATCGCCTCCTCCTCTTGCTGTTGCTCTTCGTTCCCACCCAGGCCCAGGAGCCGCGGGTCTTCCTCACCGCCCGCGACACCGGCCAGCGCCTCACCGAGATCGAGCCCCCCGACTGGCAGACGATGCTCCAACCCGAGGAGCGGCAGAACGTAGTCTTCGTCGACCCTACCCGCAAATTCCAGTTCATCGAGGGCATCGGGGGGGCGCTTACCGATGCCTCGGCCGAGACCTTCGCCAGGCTACCCGCCGACAAGCAGGAAGAGCTCATCACCGCCTACTTCGATCCCGAGAAAGGGATTGGCTACACCCTGGCGCGCACCCACATCAACAGCTGCGACTTCTCCAGCGCCAGCTACAGCTACGTCCAGGAAGGAGACGGCGAGCTCAAAACCTTCTCGGTCGAGCCCGACAAGAAGTTCCGCATCCCCTTCATTCTCAGGGCGTTGAAGGCCAATCCCCAGCTCAAGATCTTCGCCTCGCCCTGGAGTCCTCCGGCCTTCATGAAGACCAACAACCACATGCTGCGTGGTGGCAAGCTCAAGCCCGAGTTCGCGGCCTCGTGGGCCAACTATTACGTGCGCTTCATCGAGGAGTATCGCAAGGCCGGCATCCCCATCTGGGGCCTCACCGTGCAAAACGAGCCCATGGCCGTGCAGACCTGGGAATCGTGCATCTACACCGCCATCGAAGAGCTCGAGTTCGTGCGCGACCACCTGGGTCCGACCCTGGAGAAGGCGGGCATGGCTGATCTCAAGCTGATGATCTGGGATCACAACCGGGCCATGGCCTACATGCGCGGGGCCACCGTGTTTCAGGATCCGGACGCCCGTCGCTATGTGTGGGGGCTGGCCTACCACTGGTACGACGGGGACCAGTTCGAGAACCTGAGCACTCTGCGCGACGCCTATCCGAGCAAAGCCCTGCTCTTCAGCGAGGGCTGCGCTTACCCGTTCAGCTGGGACACCATCAACGAGTGGAAGTGGGGCGAGACTTACGGCCACTCGATGATCAACGACTTCAACCACTGGTGCCGGGGCTGGAGCGACTGGAACGTGCTCCTGGACGAGGTGGGCGGGCCCAACCACGTGGCCAACTACTGCTTCGCGCCCATCCACGCCGACACGCGCAAGGGCACGCTGACGAAGATGAACAGCTACTACTACATCGGCCACTTCTCCAAGTTCGTGCGCCCCGAAGCCCGCCGCATCGCCTGCACCTCGATGCGCCTCGAGCTCGAGGCCACCGCCTTCGTGAACGCCGATAACTCGGTGGTGACGGTTCTGATGAACCGAACCGACAAGCCGATCGAGTTCTTCCTGTGGACCGAGTTCTGGTCGCAGATTCCGGCCTTCGTGCTGGGCCCGAAGGGGCTGCCCAAGGGTGGCCGAGCGCTGCCTCTGACGCTGCCGGCCCACTCGATCATGACGGTTATCTGGTAGGCCTTCCCACGTAGCTTCCGTTGTTGCTGCCGATCAGGAACTCGCCCTGCTCGGTGAGGGCCGCGCCCATTCCACTCTCAGAGGTGCCCGGGCTGATCCTTCGGCCCTCGGTATCAGTGATCCAGCGATAGCTGCCGGCAGCCAGATCGCCCACCACCGAGCCCATGTTGGTGCTGACCACGAACTGACCCCGGTCGTTGATGGCGGCGCCCACGCCCGACTCGGAAGTGCCCGGGGCGATGGCCCGCCCGTGCTCGTCTCGGAGCCAGCGCCACGAGCCAGCGTCCGCCTCGCCCACCAGAATGCCGTTGTTGGTCCCCACCACGAACTGTCCACTGGCGTTGATGGCCGCGCCCACGCCCGACTCGGAAGTGCCCGGGGCGATGGCCCGACCGCTCTCGTCCTTGAGCCACTGCCAGTTGGCCGTGCCGGCGTCGCCTACCACGATACCGTTGTTGGTGCCGACCACGAACTGGCCCCGGTCGTTGAGAGCCGCCCCCACCCCCGAGTCGGAGGTTCCCGGCGTGATGGGCCGCCCCCCCGCGTCCCTGAGCCATTGCCAGTCTGCCGTGACAGCGTTGCCGACCAGGATGCCGTTGTTGGTGCCCACCACGAACTGGTTGCCCTCGTTGATGGCCGCCCCAGCACCCGATCCCGAGGTGCCAGGCTCGATGCGCTGCCCACGGGCGTCGGTCAGCCAGCGCCAACTGGCGGTGTCGGCCTGGCCCACCACGATGCCCCCGTTGGTGGCGGCCACGAAGCGGCCGCTCTCGTTGATGGCGGCCCCGGCTCCCGACTCGGAGGTTCCCGGCGTGATGGGTCGTCCGCCCTGGTCGGTGAGGAAGCGGAACTGCCCGGTGTTGACATCCCCTACCAGAATGCCGTTGTTGGTGGCCACCACGAACTGTCCGCGCTCGTTGATGGCCGAGCCAGCCCCCGAGGAGGAGGTGCCCGGGGCGACGACCCGCCCGTTGCCGTCGCGCAGAAAGTCGGCCTGTCCGGTGGCCGTGTTGCCGAGCAGAATGCCGTTGTTGGTGGCCAGCACGAACTGGCCCTTCTGGTTTGCGGCCGCCCCCACTCCCGACTCGGAGGTGCCCGGAGCCAGCGCCTTCCCGGCCGCATCGCGGACTGCCTGGATGGTGAGCGAGGGGCAGGTGGCCTCGGTACCGGGCTGATCGATGGAGACACAGATGGCCGGGGGCTCACCCGGTGTGCAGCCGGCCAGGCCGATGGCCCCCAGCGTGCCGAAGGCCAGAGCGGCCTTCCAGTTGAGCGAGCGCTGGGGAGGTTCCTCGCTGCCGGTAGTGACCCGATCCAACCGGGGAGCCTCCCCCGGAAATCGAGGCAGGGTGGCCCGGCTGTTGGGAGGAGGCATGCCGATCATGTCCATCATAGCGCTTATCAGTTTGCCAAGCGGGGCTGAAAGAAGACTGAAGGCTCAGGGAAGACGAAACTCGTGCCAGCGCTGAGCCTGGATTCGTCGTAGAGCCTCGACGGCCGTGCTCTGCTCGTCGTCGTAGGCCTGCTTGAGGGATGCGGTCAGAGCGATCTGATGGGCCGCAATCAAAATGTGCGCATCCAGATCGAGCTGGTCGAGCAGCCTGAGGCGCCGCATTGCTGTCAGAAGATCGTCCGGCCAGTGAGCCACCTCGCTTCCGAGCTTTAGAAACGAATCTGCGGCCAGTTTTCCTTTGGCGATCTTAAAATGATTGTAGTCGCTGTTGTGGCTGCCCGAGAAACCTGCTGGCATCGTCGGACGGATGGATTCGAGATAAAAGTGCGAGGGAAAGTCCGTGGTGTATCCCATGGCCGCGGTGGTCCCCGAGAGGAGGTCCGCCGCCAGCTCCACCGCCGGGCCGGCCCGCTCGAGATCCTGGCAGGCCTGCTCCAGGGCCAGGCGTGCGAAGAGAGAGGTAAGGCAGAAAAAATGATGCCCGTTCCGCCAGCGGAACATGACCGGGTCATCTTCCAGGGGAGCCGGGTCGGACGGTCGGCAGGGCTGCTCTCCACCGACTTCCGCCAGCATGCGCTCCAGGGCCCGGACCAGCGAGTGCCAGTGATACCGGGTCAGGACCGTGCGAGGCAGGTCCTGGAGCAAACGAAGGCCGGACAGGGCCACTTGAGCGCTCAGCTCGGTCCAGGTCATCGGAGAGCGACGCCGCAGCCCGAAGTAGGCATCGTAGCGGACGTAATGCTCCAGGCATTCCGGGCCTTCGTGCTCGCGAGACTGCAGGGTGGCCAGTCGACTGGACTCCTCGGTCACCTGGAGGCCGTCGAGCAACTCCTGGGCACCCGGGGCGTAGCCCGCCAGGGCACGCGTGAGAGGTTGGATGCTGCTCTGCAAGGCGGAAAGATCCAGAGCCTCCTGCTCCATGGCTGCCAACGCCTGCCGCGCCAGGCGCAGGGGCTCCGGGCCCAGGAGCGAGGGGCCTGGGGACGGTTTCTCGGAATGGGGGGGGAGAACCGCGAATAGCACGGTCACCCCTTTCCTGAGCCACCTTAAAAACCTGCACGAAGAACGCACGTTCGGGTATTGACAAACAACTAGACCAGTCTATATAATTCCACTATGAAGCGAGCCAAAAACAGAGGAGACAGCCGGGCCCGGCTGGTGGAAACCACCGCCCAGCTCCTCCGCGTGCAGGGCTATCACGCCACCGGTCTCAACCAGATCGTGGAAGAGAGCAAGGCGCCCAAGGGCTCGCTCTATCACTACTTCCCTCAGGGGAAGGAAGAGCTGGCGGCTGAAGCGCTGGGACTGGCTTCCCAGGCCATGCTGGCCCGACTGCGCGACCTGTTCACCAACTACCGGCTCAAGGACGCCCTGACCATGCTCGTCGAGCAGGCCATCGCCGATCTCGAAGCCAGCAACTACCAGAACGGCTGCCCGATCGCCACCGTGGCGCTCGAGACCGTGAACTGCGACTGCCTGCAATCCCAGTGCGCCAGCTTCTTCCGCCAGGCCATGAGCCTGCTCGAGGAAGGCATGAAGCGCGAGGGAGTGCCGGCCGAGAAGGTGCCCGCCCTGGCCCAGATGGCCTTCGCCGCCTATGAAGGCGCCGTGCTGCTCAGCCGGGTGCTCAGGTCCCCTGCGCCGCTGCGCCAGGTGGCCGAGCAGATCAAGACCCACATGAAACTGGTCCTCAGTTAAACTTTTGGCCGGTCTATATAGACTGGTCTAATTAAGAAAGGAAGCCTGACACCATGAAAAACTGGAAGAACCACTCGAAGAAAGCCCTGGCCATCGCCCTGCTGACCATCGGACTGAGCCTGCCCGGCCTGGCCCAGGAGCCCGCCCGCGACGCCGCCGCCAAAGATCCGGCGCCCACTGTGACCGAGACCACCGAGGACAATACCAGGCTTGTGGCCGAGCCCACCGTCAGCGTGCCCCGCCCCGTCGAGCTGAACCTGGATCCCGTCCAGGACTGGCCCGACTACCGCGCGCGCCCGGATATCCCGGCCCTGCCCAACCTCCAGGAGGACCGAGACGACATGAGGATTCGCGAATTCAGCGACGACAGGAGCGGTCGAACCTTCTAGCAGGCCTCGTTTATGTAGACCGGTCTAACGAGCCTCTCGGAAGAGAGGCTCGTGGCGCTACTCGGCCGCCACCGCCCCCGGGATCTGCTCCACATAGGCCTGCGAAAAGGCCGACAGCAGCCGGTCCACCCCATCGCTGGTGGTGTGCGTCAAGTAGAGCTCCGACTCGTCCAGGGCGTAGTCCACGTCAGCGCGCTCGATCTCGGTGCTGCCGCGCTTGAGGGCGGCCATGGCGGCATACAATCCGAACAGGCGGGGCATCAGGTGTAGGGCCACCAGGTTATCCAGGATGGGGCGTTTTTGCACCAGGAACTTGCGGAACAACAGGGCCTGGTAGTACTGCGCCAGCACCTGGTGAGCCCAGTCGGGCAGACGCCCGGCGAGCCCCTCCAGGACCGTCAGGCTGGCCGTCACGCCGGTGTGCGGCAGCTCGACCTCCTCCCCCATCATGAAGCGCTCGGTGGCCGACTGGCGGGCCTTCTGGTCCTGCAGCTCAAGGGTGCACAGGGTGGTGGCCACATAAAACTGCTCCTGGATAGAGAGCACTTCATCCCGAGAAAGCAGCTCGGGCCGGGCCTGTCGGTAGGCGTCCTCGAGCAGCTCGGGGGGAACGGCCACGGGCGGCAGCCCGGCCGCCAGCTCCGAAAGCGTCCACATGGCCCGGGCAGCGCTGCCCTCGAAGGCCATCAGCTCCTCGAGACGGCGATAGACCGGCCACTCCAGCGTGGCCTGGGTGACCGCCGTGATCCGCATGGGGGCAAACCCCGCCCCGGGCGGATGAAACAGCTTGAGCAGGTCCTGGATGTCGGGGGCGTGCACCGCCATGGGGCGCCCGTGATTCTGCTTGGCCGCCGTGCAGTAGTAAGAAATGCCCACGAACAGCCCATCGGGAGTGCGCACGGGCTGGAAAGGAAACTCGCGGCAACCGATGGGCTTGGAATCGTAACCCAGCTCGGCATGCACCGCGCACAGGTTGTCCGGGCGCAAGAAGACGCAGGCCCCGTTGATGCGCTTGAGCAGCTTCGAGCCCCCATCCGGGTTCTCATCAAAGACCCCGTCCAGGCCGGTCTCCTGGATCACCCGCAGAGCCAGCGGGCTGTTGGCGATGGCCGCCTCGGTATGGGGATCGGTATGAATGCGCCAGGTATGGCGGCATCCCTTGGCGCATTGCACGCAGTCGTAGTTCTGGTCGGGGGGAAAGATCAGCTCCATCCGGAGAGCTTCCGCGCCTCCAGGACGGCGACCTTCCAAAAGGGAGTCCGCCGGGGGTCTGGAGAAGGCGGCAGATCGCAACTCACCGTGATCGTCTGTCTCAGCTGTGGAAATGCCAATGAAGCCAACACTGGGTTCTGCCTCCAGTGTAACGCCCGGCTGCCCAAAATCGACCCCACCTCCATCCCCAGCAACACCGGCCACGTCACCGACCGCTACAACAGCATCAAGGAAGCCGCCGAGAAAGCCAAAGACGGTCGCTGGACGACCGAGGAGCTCGGGCACTACCTCGAGACCCTCTTCGAGCTGCTCGAAAGCCACAAGCTGGGCATTCTGGGCTACGTCAAGGAGACCGCTTACGATGATGAGGGCGGCCAGGAGGTCGAGATCGGCGTCAGCGGCATGTCCAAGTATGAGGAAGGTCTGCGGATCATGTTCGGCTTCGTGGAGACCGGGGAGGAGAAGTATCTCGAGTCGGGCTTGCGACTGATCTGGGAGGGCAACGAGCTGATCAACGAGGCCATGCGCGAGAACCGGGCCGCCCGCCAGCGTCTGCAGGACGAGTGGGGCTACATGTACTGACGGCTGTGTGAACGAACACAGCTTCTGCCTGAAATGACTCCGCAACAATGTTAACAACCCTGTAACATCATCGTACTGGAATTCACTGTCGTGTATCCGGGGTATCCTACACTGAGTCCAACACCGACGACAGGAGACCCACCCGATGCGCCGCAGACCAGCCCGCGAAGTTCTCAAAGGAACCGGAACCGTGTCCGAAGCTCTGCGGGGCGGCCTGAAGGCGGCCGGGTTCCTGGAGGCCATCGACAGCATCAACACTCCCCGCTTCTGGCGCTACGTCGAGCAGCCAGCCTCGCTGATGCGGCATGGCTGGCGGCTGTCGGTGGACAAGAGCGAGAGCTCCACCCTGGTCTATCGCATCGGTGAAGCCCCCCGCGTGGGCACGCGCATGTTCGTCTCCGCCGGTCAGACTCTGATTCTCGATCGCAAGAGTCGCGTGGCCGTGCTGCTGAGCTACGCCAACGGGGAGGCTCAGGAGATCCGGATCGATCTCAAGAGCAAGAAGGTTGTGCAGGACCGCTGGTTGGCGGGATAGCGGTCTTCAACAGAGCGGATGGCGCGCTGGCAAAGCGCGCCTTTTTTTGTACTTTCTTCAGCCTGCGCAGCTATGCTCTAGCCATGGAGATCCGCAACTTTCCGCGCCAGGACCTGCTCGAGTTTACCCGTGCCCTGCGTGACACCGATCCCACCCTGGCCGAGCGCAGCCAGGAAGACGAAGTGCTCTTTGCGCGCACCCCCGGAGCAACCCTGGGCGAGATGCAGGAAAATGCCGCGCTGCAGGCCCATCGCCTGGAAGCTCGCTCGCGCAAGCTGGCCTGGGCCAGCTCAGGGCTGCTGCTCGCAGCCGGTGTGAGTGTGTTCTCGCTGATCAGCTCCAATCCGGGTCCCGCCCTGGGACTGGGGTTGGCTCTCGGCCTGGGCTCGGGGGCCTGCGTTCTGGCCGGCCGCCGCGCCAGCCGGGAGGCCAACGACATGGTCCGCAGCCGGGCCCGACTCGGCACCTACGGCTCGGTTCTGGCCACCCTGACCGAACGGCGCGAGACGGCTGAGCGCGAGGTGGGAAACCTGGCCCGGGGCCTGACTCCCGAGCAGTCCCTGACCATCAAGCAGGACAAGGATGCCCTGATCGTCGGGGGCGTAAGGGTGAAACGTCACTCGGGCAAGAGCGAGAGCTGATCGAGGTAGGCCGAGGCAAAGCCAGCAAAGAGCGGATTTACCCCTGACACATGAGTCAACATGTGCAACTCGGCGTGATCGTAGGCCATGTGCAGATGCTCATCATGGCTTGCCTGGGGCCGCTTGAGCCCATCCACGAAGTGGTAAAGGCGCAGCACGCTGGGAATCAGAGAGAGCGCTGCCAGGTTATCCATCAGCGGACGGTCCATGGCCAGGAACTTGCGAAAGAGCAGGGCCCCCAGATAGCGCAGGATGCCCTGCTCGAGCTCGGAGGCCGAGCCCGACTCGGGACCGTGCAGGAAGACGTAGAGCCCGGGCAGGGTGCCCCGCCAGCCGCTGCGCGTCAGGTCCACCTCCCGGCCCTCGAGCAACGCTTCGGTGATGGGGCGAGCCATCTCGGGGTGGGGAGCCTCGATAGTGCCAACCATGGCGGCCAGGAAGAACTCGCGCAGCGAGCCCAGCACCTCGTCCTCCTCCAGCCGGTGGGTGGGGGGACGATCGAGCAGAGGGCGCATGGCATCTTCCCCCAGCACACGATCCGAGTGGCTCTGGTGCACCAGCAGGGCCCGGCCGAGCGTGCCGATGACCCGGGCCAGGGCGGCGTCCACGGGGCACTCGACCAGCCAGCTGGTCAGTCGCTGCTCGATCAAACGATAGGCAGGCCAATCCACCCCTAACCCCAGACCCGCCGAAATGGGCTCGAAACCCACCGAGCGATAGCCGTACTCGCGGATCAGCTCCTCGAGCTCGCCGGCATATTCGCCCAGGGGTCGGCCGCTGTTCTTCTGCACCGAGGGGCAGTAGAAGGAGACCCCGATCACCACCCCATCGGGCGTGGGGCGAATCATGAACGGATACTGGCGACAACCGATAGGCTTGGACTTGCGGTCGATTTCGGAGTGGATACGGCACAGCTCTTGCTCGTTCAGAAAGATGCAGGAGCCCTCCCGGCGCACGGTGCGGCAGGTGCCGTCCTCCATGTCCTCCAGCGGGGAGAGTCCGGTTTCTTGCAGGATGCGAAGCTCGAGAGCGCTGCCGCGGATCTTGTCGCGAGCAGCCTCATCCACGTGGATCTGCCAGTTGCGGCAACAGCGCGAGCAGTCGCGGCACTCAAAGCTCTGGTCGGGCAAGAAGTGCAGTTGCATCGCCCCCCCTTCGACTCGGGCCAGGAGTTTCCCGGTTCGCGAGGCGAAGGGCCGAGAGTGAGTCGCAATCTTCTGGCGTTCACTTTCTTCCTGTCGCTACTTTTCGCACTACCGACCGGGCTTGGTTACGGCCCACTCTATAATCCTTTGGAGCTACGAGCCCTTGACGCGATGTTCGTGGCCCGTTCTCTGCTTTGGGGGCCCGAGCCGATCTCCGACGACCCCGTCGTCGTGATGATCGGGATCGACGGCAAATCCTTTCGCGAGCAGGCCAGAAATACGGTCTTCTGGATGGAGGACATCGGGATGCTCGCCCAGGCCCTGATCGATGCAGAAGCTGCCTGCGTGGGAATCGACCTCCTCCTCGGGGATACCGGCCTGGGGGGTGGTCTGGAGGACCCCAGGTACAGGGCGGTCAAAACCGTGCTTCAGAAGGAAGAGCAGCGGTTACTAGAGGCTATCGGCAGCGAGAAAGTCGTGCTGGCCCAGTATTTCAACCCGCGCACGAACACCTCGATTCCCGATCCAAGACGAGCCGAAGGAGGGGCCGAGAATGCTCTGGCGACGATGGCGTCTGCATTCGGCAACCTGTGTCTGGCCAATGCAGGCGAAGAGCAGGGGGTCGTGCGCACGATTCCATATCTCACTCGCGACGATGAGAGCCCGGGCTCTAAGGTTTTTGGATTCAGGCTGGTAGAACTGGCCCAGGGACAACTCTTCCAGGTCAAGGGCGACCGGCTTTTCCTGGGTGAAACCGAAATCACGAGCGAATCTGACAACGGGGTCCCTACAGTTCGTATCAACTATCCCGCTCCCCATGACAACTGGGGCTCGGCCTTTACTCGGCGCGCCAGCTTCGTGGACCTGCTCGGACAAGTGAAGATGGGCAAGCGACTCGAAGGCTTCAAGAACGCGATCTGCATCATCTTTTTCCAGGACTTCGCCGAGCAAGACTACCGCACCACTCCCTACAATCTGGTCACCGGCTTCGACGCGACCGGAGCCGAAATTCACGCCAGCCTGGTCAACTCGCTGCTGACGGGCCGCCTGATCACCCGGGCGGGGCCGGCCCACTGGGTGGGTCTGACCCTGGCCCTGGCGCTGGCCGTAGGCTGGGCCGCCTTCCGCCTGCGCTGGTACCTCAGCCTGCCGCTTTCGCTGCTGGTGCTGGTGAGCTACTTCTTTGGCGCCCTGCAACTCTTTGTCCGGCAGGGATACTGGCTCCCGGTCGTGACCCCCCTGCTGGCCGGAATCACAGCCTACCTGGTAGCCTACGTGGCCCGCTACGACCTGGTTAAGCGCCTCCTTGGCAGTATGGTGGGCGCGCAGGTGAGGGACCGAATGCTGCAGGAGACCGAGCTCACCATGCTGAGGGGAGAGCGGCGCCGGGTCACCGTGCTCTTTTCGGACATCAACGACTTCACCCCCGTCACCGAGCGCTCCAGCCCCGATCGGGTCATTACCATGCTCAACGAGTACTTCGCCGCCATGGGCGAGATCGTGGAGAAGCACGGCGGCAATCTCAAGCAGTTCGTAGGAGACGCGATCATGGTGATCTACAATGCCCCCCACGATCAGCCCGACCACGCCGCCCGGGCCGTGATGACTGGCCTGGAGATGATCGAGCGACTCGAGCAGATGAAAGCCAGGGCCAACGGGAGGGAAGGCTTCTACGAGGTCAAAATTGGGATCAACACAGGGGACGTCGTGGTGGGCAACGTGGGCACAGCCACGCGCATGGAATACGCAGCCGTGGGAGACGACGTCAACCTGGGCGCCCGCATCGAGACCCTGACCAAGAAGCTGGGAGCCTTTCTGCTGGTGAGCGCGGCCACCAAGAAAGAGGCCGAAGGCCAGCTCCCAGGAGTGGAGTGGATCTCGCGCGGGGTGCAGCAATTCAAAGGAAAGACTGCCGAAATGGAAGTGTTCGAGGTTCGCCGGAAGAAGTGAAACAGCTCTCTCTCATCGCCCTGCTCCTGCTCGCTCTCACAGGGCTGGCCCGAGCCCAGAACGAGGCCCTGGTGACGAAGGTGCAGGGCAACGTCAGCCTCCAGGGGAAGCCGGTCAAGGTTGCCCAGCGCCTGGCCCGCGGGGACAGGCTTGAGGTTCCCCAGGGGGGCTCGGTGACCCTGGTCTACCTGACTGACAGCCACAAGGAAACCCTGACAGGGCCTGGCTTTGTCAAAGTGGGAACGAAGGAGCACTCGGGGAAGCTCGAGCGCCAGTCCGGTCCGGGGGCCATCAGCAAAGTCCCCAATGGCAATATCGGCAAGGCCGGAGTGGCCAGCATCCGGGCTGACTTCAAGTACGCCAACTTGCGCCGCCGCGAAGACGGCAAGGTGGAAGTAGTGTGCCTAGCTCAACCCGAGTTCGAGGGCCCGTTGACCCTGACCGCCTACCCCTATGATCCGAAGACGGCTGCCCCGGGTGAGTCCGCCATCGTGAACGAGGTGACCGCCAGCGGTCCGAACCAGAAAGGGGAGCTGGTCACCGTCCTGCCTGAGTCGATCGAAACCGGTCAGCCGATCCGGCTCTTGTTCTCGGCTCCCGAAACTCCGACTTTGGGTCGGTGGGCCGTGCTGCTGAGCCCCGAGCGGGCCGACAGTCTCGAGTTCATGCGCCAGTGGGCTTTCGAGCAACCCTATAAGGTGGAGCGACTGCTCAGCTACTGCCAGATCGCCTACGAGTGGAACGACTTCTCCGAGGCCCTGCGAGCCGCCCGCCAGGCCTATGACGTCAAGGAGAACGAGACCGTGCGCGAGGTTCTCCGAAAGCTCCTCTTCCTCAACCAGCAGGAGGGAGAGGCCAGGAGCATCTAGGCTTTCTGTCAGTCCCCGGCTCCAATCAGCACGAACGGGGCCCAGAAAAACGGGGCGGGACGACTGGCCCGCACGTGCAAACAGGCCTGCCGGGCCGCCTGGGCGGGGCTGCGACCCTGAGCCAGGGCCCGGTGCAGCTCGGCCATCCACTCGGCGGTGGCCACGTCCGAGACCTTCCACAGGCTGGCCAGCACCGAGCGGCTGCCGGCGTGCTGAAAGGCGCGCGAGAGAGAGACCATGTCGTCTCCGCTGGCTCCCTGAAAGCCTCCCAGACCGGTCTGGCAGGCCGAGAGCACGGTCAGATCAGCCTGCATCTCCCACTGCATGATGTCGCTCACAGTCACCAGCGTATCGGTGGCCACCAGGCCAGAGAACAGGGGCGTGCGGGAGTCGAGCAAGCCGTGGGTGGCCAGGTGCACCAGGCGGGCGCCCTGCACCACCCGGGCCAGGTTGGCCCCGGTCATCTCAGCCTCGCGCAATACAGTGCGCTTGGGATACAGCGGCTCCACCTTGCTGATCTCGGCCAGGGTGCCCGGCAGGGGCGAGAAGTCTGCCCGGGTGGTCAGCTTGTGGGCCGATCCCAGCTCGCCTCCCCAGTGCACGGGGGCGTTGCCCAGGGCGGCCAGCACCACGCCCTCGGCCCGAGCGTGGGGCCGCGCGCGGATCAGCATCCAGGCGGCCGCGCTGGGAAGCTGGGCCACGGCGGTCTTCTCCACCAGCGGAGCGCCCCCCAGCTCGAGGGCCTGAAAAGGCAGATAATGCAGCGTGCCGTTGGGCACCACCAGCACCTCGGTGGCGCCGGCCAGCTCCTGACCGGCCGGCTGCAGCAGGAGCGTCCCCAGCTCGCCCAGCACCGGACCGCTGGCCTGATCCAGCTGCAGCAGCTGGCGCCGGGCGGTCGCCACCAGCGAGGTCAGACGCTCGGCGTCGGCCTCGAGCTTAACGGCCCGCAGGCCCTGCGCGGTGACGATGAACAACCGGGCCGGGCCTTCCGAGGGAACGTAGTACTCCAGCATGACCCGCCCCGGCCCCAGCGCCGCCTGGATGGCGGTCAGCTCGGGCACGCGCACCTCGCGCAGCGAGGCCGTCTCAGGACTGAGCCGGCGGACCTCGTCCAGCACCAGGGCCAGCTCGCGCTTGACTTCCTGGATGGGACGGCCGCCCGACAGGCCGGCCAGCTGATTGCGAAGCTCGAGCCGCAAGGCGGCCTCCCGATCCACCAGAGTTTTGGGCAGCCTGGAGGTCTGGGGCAGACGCCCCTGAGCCAGCGACTCCAGGAAGGCACGGGCCCGCGAGCGCTCGGAGACGATGAAGGCCTGCTCGGTCTTGCCCTGCTGGAGCAAGAGCTCGATCAGAAGCTGGTAGGCGCGGTGATTGCGCCCAAAGAAAGCCGCCTTGGAGGCCGGGGTGAGGCCCACCGAAAGCTCCTCGAAGAGAGCGATGGAGCCTTCCAGAGCCTCCACCGCCTCCTGAGAGCGGCCCCTCCGGGCCAAGAGCTCGCCGCGCAGCATCAAGCTGACCGCCTCAGCCTGCCGACTGCCCAGCTGGCGGTGTCTCTCCAGGGCCCGGGCCGAGGTCTCCAGGGCTTCCTCGGGCTGGCCAAGCCGGTTCTGCACGCCGGCCAACAGGTCCAGCGAGCTGGCCTCCAGGTCGGCCATGCCCAGCCTTCGCGACAGCGCCAGAGAGGTTTCCAGGTAGCCCAGAGCCACCTTGTCGTCTTTCTCGAGCGCAGCCAGGTTGTTGAGCAGGTTGGCCTGCAGCAGCTCGTCGTGGAGCTGGCGCGCGAGCTTCAAGCTGGCCTGGAAATTCTGCCGGGCGGGCTCGTCCTGGTCGGCTTCCTGATAGGAGGCGGCCAGGTTGTTCAGGGTGTAGGCCTCGCCTCGCTGATCGCCGGTGTGCCGCCGAGAGCGCAGTGACAGCTCGTAGAGCTCGCGGGCCTCGCTGGAGCGACCCAGGAACTGGTAGGTCAGGCCCAGGGCGCTGAGAGTGACGCTCAGCTGGGTATCGTCGCGCTCGCTGGCCGCCTGCTCGCGAGAGCGATGCAGGCAGTCGAGGGCCCGCGGATAGTCGCCCAGGTTGAAGTAGACGGTGCCCAGGTTGGACAGGGTGACCGCCCGAGGGCTCAAGCGATAGGCCTCCAGGTAAGCGTCACGGGCCCGCACGTAGTCTCCCTGGCTCTGACACGACTCACCCAGGTTGTTGTGCAGGGTAGCCCGGAACGGGTCCTCGGGAGGACAGATCCGCAGGGCCTGCTCCAGGCTGCTCACGCTCTCTTGCAGGCGCCCGGCGCGATTGAGGATGATGGCTCGCACGTTGAGAGCCTGGGCCCGGGCCAGAGGGTCGGAAGCCAGGCGCAGCCCTTCCTCGCACACAGCCAGGGCCCGCTCCACCTGACCCGCCCGCACCAGCATGTTGGCCGCCTGAAGCCGCCTTCCGGGCAGCACGGCCAGCACCGACTCGTAGAGCTGAGCCGCCCGCACCGGGTCGGTCTCGAGCTCGGCCGCCTCCACGGTCAGCTCGGCCGAGCGCACCGGATCGCTGGCGGCGTACAGCCTGGCCGACTCGAGCAGGGCGTCGCGAGCCGGCTCGGGTTGCTTGAGGTAGTCCAGGCAACGGCCCAGTTTGAAGAGCAGGGCCGCCCGCGCCGCCGGGTCGGCCGTTTGCCCGAGCCGGGCCTGGAAGTCGGCCGCCGTCCGGGTCACCAGAGCGGGAATGGAGTCGGCTGTCTGCAAGGCTTTCTCGTGGCGCGGGGCGTTGCCCAAGCGCGCCCAGAGGTCAGCCGCCTGGCGCCAGCACTGCTCCATCAGAGCGGGGTGTGAGCCCGAAGCGTAGACCACGGCCAGATACTCCAGCGCCTGGGCCTGCTGGGCCTGATCGCCCTCCTGGCCGGCCAGCTCGATGACCTCATCCAGGTCGCGCTGGGCACCCTGGTAGTCGTCCAGTTGCAGCCGGACGCGCCCGCAGTGATAGAGCGCGTGGCGCAGGTTGACCGGGTGGTTGCGAGCCCGGGCGCTTTCGGCCGCCTTCTCAAGACATGCCAGAGCCTCGGCCGGCTGCTTGAGAGCGTCGTGGGTCAATCCCATCCGGAACTGGATCATCTCGACCACGTTAGGCTGGCCTGACGGGCCCAGCACCGGCCAGCAGAGCTGGAAGTTGGTGAGAGCTTCCTGGAACTGTTTCTGGTCGTACAAGACGACCGCCATCTGGTAGCGGATCAGGGCCCGGGCGGAGGGCTCGTTCTCGGTGGCCGCCTCGCCCAGCTTGAAGAGACGCAGCCCCTCCTGCCAGTTGCCGGCCTGAACGGCCTGCACGGCTTCATCATAGTGGGGGATCTTGGGCTCGGCTCCAGCCCAGTTGAAGAGCAGCAGGACAATCAGCAGAGCGCGCTTCACCCGGACCCGCTTCGGGACGCTGGAGAGGCTCCCTGTTGCAGGCGGTCGAAGTCCCCCCGCGATGGCCGACACCTTCGACCCCACTGCCCACGTCTCGGCCGGCGAGTGCGTCCGGGCCCTGAAAGAGCAGGGGATCTCGGTGAGCCACCGGCTGGGAGCCCGCATCTTCTCGCTGGGAGCCCGCCAGGTGCGCTTCTCGCTGGCCTTCCTGGAGGAAGCAGCCCAGCAGCCTGAGCTCCTCATGGGCGAGTTCTGGCGTGATCTGGCTCCCCCTCACCAACCCGGGCGCATCCAGGCGATGCTGGAGGGACAGGGTGGGGTACAGCTGGAGGGGGAAATCGCCCACGTGCTCACCCTCGACGAGCTGGACGCGGTGGCGCCCAGCTCCAGCTCGCTCCTGCCGGCCGTGCTCGGTCGCGCCGAGCCGGCCCGCATGAGCGGAGTGCTGTGGGACCGCCGACGCCTGGAGGAGGCCGCTCTCACCCTGCTCGACGCCGAAAGCCCCACCGAGCTGGTGGAGAACTTCCGCTACCTGTTTCGGGCCACCCTCTCCAGCGGCCAGGACCCCTCCGGGTTGCTGGTCACCGCTCTGCGCCGCGGCAAGCCGGATCTATCGCGCGAAGTGGGCCACCAGGTGCGCGAGCACCTGCACCGTGACCTGGGCCGGGCGCTGGAAACGCTGCAAGAAGACGATCCTCAGCGCGTGGCCGACGCCGTGCACTACCTCTTGCACGCCCGCGAGGGCGAGGTGCTGCGCGACTTCATCCTGCTGCCCGCGCTCTTGCCGGTGCTGCGCAAAAGCGAGCAGCGCCAGACTCTGTTCGACTCGCTGGAGCGCCTGGGGCAGGTGCTCCAGAGCTCCACCCTCACCCAGCAGGGGCTCGACTCGGCCCTGGAAGCCTTCCTCGAGTACCTGCTCGACGACCTGCCCCTGCTCGACTCGGATCCCCGCGCCTCACTGACCACCTTTCTGGTGGCCCTGGCCGCCGGCTATCCCGAGCTGCCCGGCTACCTGCTCAGGCGCCTCGAGTCGACCGTCGACCCGGGCCTGCACGTCTTCTACGCCCACGTCCTGACCCGGGTCGAGCTCACAAGTCGCGAGCGCTCGCGCCTGCTCGAGCGCATGCAGGCGACCCTGCTCGAGCACGGACGCGAGCCGGCCCTGCTCGAGAACCTCAAGCTCATCCTCACCCGCCTGGGCGAAGAGAGCCTGGAAGAGCTCTCCTCCCCCGCCGTGGTGGCCCGCATGTCCCCGGCTCTGCGCATCTTCCTGGTGCAGCTGTGGCACCACTTCCAGCCTCCCGACGTGACCCCCCTGGCCGAGCTGGCCGCCCTCCACCTGCGCGACCGCAGCCTGCTGCTGGCGCTGGTGCGCACCCGCCAGCTTCTGCTGCCGCAGGTGGTGGCTCGCATCCTGGCCCTGGACGACCGTAGCGCCGTCATCCTCTACCTCTTACAGGAAGCCTTCCGCATGGAGGAGCCCGACGACGCGGTGCTGCTCGAGCTGCTGGCCCACTACGGTCTGGAGGCGCTGGAGCCAGCCTTCGCCCGCCTCAACGAGGAGGCGGCCCTCAAGTCGGGAGCCGCCGCCACGCGCCTGCTGCTCTTCGGCTCGCTGGCCCGCCGGGCGCAGGGGGTCGAAAAGGCGCGGCTGCGCGAGATGGTGCGCCAGCTGCTCGAGTTCCCCATCTTCACGGCCGAGAGCCTGCCCGCGGTGTGGTTGGGCCTGGGGCAGGTGGGCGCCATCCGAGCCCTGGACGAGCGATTGCGCAAAGAGATCATCGAGCGCCTGGGCGGTCAGCTCTCCCCATACCCGGGGGTACGAGTGCAGGCCCTGCTGGCCCTCTACCCGGTCGCCTCGGCGGCCGGCCAGCGGATGGTGGAAGGCACCCTGCGCGCCCCGCTGACCCAGGAAGAGCCGGCCCGCGAGGTGCTCAGCGCCTGTTTGACGGGCCTGGAGGAGCTTTCCGCCTCGGCCCTGTTTCCCCATGAGGCTGAGGAGCTGGTGGGCGTGCTGTGCCGCACCGTGCTCTGGAAAGGCCGCGAGCAGAGCCTGGAGAAGGTGATGCGCCAGGCCCTGAGCTACGCCTCCAGCGGGGACGGGGTGCGAATTCCCACCTCCTGGAGCCGCGAAGACCGGGAGGCCGCCCTGCGCATCCTGGGCGCCCTGGCCCGGCATCCGCTCGGCCCCGAGCGACTGCAGTCGCTGGTCGTGGTGCGCCTGTTCTCGTTTTTGCAGGACTGGCTCGACGCGGTGGAACAGGGCAGCGACCTCTACGCACACCGGGACACTCCCCTGTGGGAGATCCTGGCGGTGGTCCTGCGCCAGCGTCCCGACCCGCGCAGCCACGAGCTCTCGCGGGAAGCCGCCCGGCAACTGCTGGAGGCCCACCGCAACGTGCCCGGTCAGGTGGCTCTGGATCGGCGCGAGAACGCCCAGCGGTTCCTGATCGAGGTGATGCTGGCGGTGCAGGGCGAGGATCTGTCCGTGCGGGGGCGCTCGCTCAACCTGGCCCGCTCGATTTTGGACACGCTGGCCGATCTGGCCCTGCGCGACACCCCAGAGGCCACCCTGTCGCTCTACCTCTTGCGCGAGCTCGAGCGCTCGCACCGCCTGCAAAGCGAGCTCGAGGCGCGGCTGCGAGGCTTTCTGGCCAACCGGGCCTGAAAGACGAACGCCCCCCGACCGCTGGCCGAGAGGCGCCTTCTGCGCGCAAGTTTCCGGTGCATGTGTTCGCGCTCTACCGCTGAGCTACAAGGGCATTCGGTGCCCCTGACGGGATTCGAACCCGCGACCTCGTCCGCCTGAAGGATGTATGCCCCGTGGGTTGGGGCGCGCTGTAAGGAGATAATAGCACTTCAGACGGCCAGGGGAAAGGGAAAACTTCACAGACAGGAACTCGGAGCCGTCCGGCAGCGTCCACGAAGGTATGATGACGCAAGAACCCTCCCCCATCCTTCTCCCGGAGTTCGATATTGAAGAGCTCGAACGCTGGGAGCAAGACCAGAAGCGACGCGAACGAGCCCGACAAAGCGACCTCTACCGCTGAACCGCCCTAAAAAGAGAGGCTCGCTTTTCAGCGAGCCTCTGTTGGTTGCGGGGACAGGATTTGAACCTGCGACCTCCGGGTTATGAGCCCGACGAGCTACCGGACTGCTCCACCCCGCGATATTTGTCTTCCAGGACGTCATTATAGCCAGGGGCCCGAACGCTGTCAACCCCTCCTCCAGGAAGGGGAATCTGGCCCCCGCCGCGCACTCGCTTGCTGGTGAAAAGAGTTCCGCTCAACATCGGCCATCGGGGGGCGTGCGGGGAGGCGCCCGAGAACACGATGGCCAGTTTCCAGATGGCCATCGCGCAGGGAGCCGAGATGGTCGAGCTGGACGTGCGCCTGACCCGCGACGGGGTGGCCGTGGTCATCCACGACTACTCGCTGGGGCGCACCACCAGCGGGCGCGGACTGGTCGGGCTGTCGACCTGGAAGAAGCTCCAGACCCTGGACGCGGGCGCCTGGTTCGACGGCCGATTTCGCGGCGAGCGGCTGCTCGAGCTGAGCGACTGCCTGAGAACGCTGACCCCCCGGCTGGCAGTCAACGTGGAGCTGAAGTGCTTCTTCGGGCGTCCCGACCGGCTGGTGCGGGCCTGCGCCGAGGCCATCCGGGCCAGCCAGTGCCAGCGTCGGGTGCTGGTCACCTCCTTCAACCATCGGGCCGTCGAGCTGTTCCATCAGGTCATGCCCGAGGTGGCCCTGGGTCGGCTATTTCACCCGCTCTTGAACGGACGGCCCCGTCCGCGCGACTTCGACTGGCTGCAACAGGGCGAGCGCCACGCCAACGAGCTGGCCTGGGATGGCCGGGCGCTGGCGGTGGACCTCTCCCTGGCCGATCGCAAGCTGACCGACCAGGCCCACCAACGCGCAGGTGCGGTGCTGGTCTACACCGTCAACGAGGAAAAGGACATGCGTCGCCTGATCGAGTGTGAGGTGGACGGGCTGATCACCAACTTCCCGGCCCGCTACGCCAGCCTGCTGGCCCGCCTGTGAAGATCCGTCCGGGCCAGCACTACACGCTGGGAGCCAGTTGGGACGGCCAGGGGGTGAACTTCGCCGTCTACTCCGAGAACGCCACCCGCATCGAGCTGTGCCTGTTCGACTCGAAGGAAGACGAGCGCGAATCGCTGCGCCTGGTGCTGCCCGAGTACGATGACCACGTCTGGCACGGCTATGTCAGTGGCATCCGCCCCGGCCAACTCTACGGCTATCGCGCCTATGGGCCCTATAAACCCCAGCAGGGGCACCGCTTCAACCCCTGCAAGCTGCTCGTCGACCCCTATACCCGCGCCGTGGTGCGCTCCAAGAACCGCTGGCACGACGAGATGTTCGGCTACAAGGTCGGTCATCCCAAAGCCGACCTGTCGATGGATACCCGCGACAACGCCGCTCTGGCCCCCCTGTCGGTGGTGGTCGAGCCTGCCTTCTCCTGGGGCGACGACCGCCCTCCCCGGACTCCCTGGAACCAGACCGTCATTTACGAATTGCACGTGCGCGGGATGACCCGGCTCAACGCCCTGGTACCCGAGGCTTTACGGGGAACCTATGCGGGACTTGCCTCCGATCCGGTCATCGAGCACCTGAAAGAGCTGGGCGTGACGGCCGTGGAGCTGATGCCGGTGCACTATCCGGCCTACGAGCGCCACCTGACCGAGAAGGGCCTGCGCAACTACTGGGCCTACAACACGCTGGCTTTTTTTGCTCCCAATCCCGATTACGCCATCAACCACTCGCCCCAGGACGTTTTGCGCGAGTTCAAGTCGATGGTGGCCCGCTTTCACTCGGCCGGCATCGAGGTCATCCTGGACGTGGTCTACAACCACACCGGGGAGGGCAACCACCTGGGGCCCACCGCCTGTCTGCGCGGGCTGGACAATGCCAGCTACTACCGGCTGCTCACAGACACCCCCCGCTACTACCTCGACTTCACCGGTTGCGGCAACACCCTCAACACCACCAATCCTCGCGTTCTGCAGCTCATCATGGACAGCCTGCGCTATTGGGTGCAGGAGATGCGCATCGACGGCTTTCGCTTCGACCTGGCCAGCTCGCTGGCTCGCGAGAGCTACGAGGTAGACCGCCTGGGCGCGTTCTTCGACATCATCCAGCAAGACCCGGTGCTCAACCGCATCAAGCTGATCGCCGAGCCCTGGGACCTGGGCGAAGGCGGCTACCAGGTGGGCAACTTCCCCGTGCTGTGGAAGGAGTGGAACGGTCAGTACCGCGATACGGTGCGTCGTTTCTGGAAGGGCGATTCCGGCCAGGCCCCGGCCCTGGCCTCGCGCCTGTGCGGCTCGAGCGATCTCTACCAGGAGGGGGGGCGTCGTCCTCAGGCCAGCATCAACTTCATCACCTGCCACGATGGCTTCACTCTGCACGACCTGGTCAGCTACGACGAGAAGCACAACCTGGCCAACGGCGAGCAAAACCGCGACGGTGAGAGCCACAACAACAGCTGGAACTGCGGTCACGAGGGCCCCAGCGACGACCCCGAGGTGCGCGCCCTGCGCGAGCGCCAGAAGCGCAACCTGCTGGCCACTTTGTTCCTCTCCCAGGGGGTGCCCATGCTGTGCGCCGGGGATGAGATGGGGCGCACCCAGCGGGGCAACAACAATGCCTACTGTCAGGACAACCCCATCAGCTGGCTGAGCTGGGAGCTCGACGAAGACCAGCTGGCGTTGCTGCGCTTCACCCGTCGGCTGGCCGAGCTGCGCCGCTCGCAGCCTCTCCTGCGGCGCCGTCGCTTCTTCGCTCCCCGCCCGCCCCGGGGCCAGCTGCGCAACATCGTTTGGTACGAGCCCAAGGGCAGCGAGATGACCGACAAAGCCTGGAACCAGGACTTCGTGCGCTGTCTGGGAGTCTGGGTCTCGGGTCGCCCTCAGGACGAGATCGACGAGCAGGGCGATCCGGTCGTGGGCGACCACCTGTTGCTCATGCTCAATGCCCACTGCGATCCGATCGAGTTCCGCCTGGCCAGCCCTCAGCTGGTGCCGAGCTGGACCCTGCTGCTGGACACGGCCCGTCCCGAGGAGCCGGCGCGCAAGGTTCGCTCGGGGGCGCGCTATCCCCTGGAGGGACGCTCGGTGGTGGTGCTCAGCGCTCCTTCGCAACCTCTGGTCGGTCGCCAGCCTTGACCAGCTCATGGATCTCACGCCGCAGCTCGGGGGCGATCCACTCCGCTGACGACAATGCGCGGTGACTGAGGAACAGCCTCACAACTGGGAGCTTTGCTCCTTGAGGCCGATTCTCCCAGATACAGGACTAGCCGGTTCGGGAAAGCACCACCCCATGCGTCGGGGGACACTCCTATTTCTTTGCTTTTTCATCCTTCTGGCCGGAGCTCGGGCCGATTCAACCCGGGTCGCCCGCTTCTACGTGGCCGGTATGACCTGCGAGGCGGGTTGTGCCGCCCGGGTCGACGGACTCCTCAAAAAGAGCTGAAGGAGCGTTTGCGCACCGAGACAGCTCCGATTTGGAGCCGGTCAGTCGACTCGACGATCTGGCTCGCGGTGCTGACCGCTCCGAGCGCCTCCAGGCCGGACATACTGGCATCGCCACTCCACTTGCCCAGCACCATATCCACCAGCTGCTCCTGGCAGGGCCCGGGCTCTTCCAGGACGGCGCGAAATCGCTCCACGGCGGGGTCGTCCGCGTGACGCTGGAGCAACCCGGTTACCGCGGCCCGGTGCACATCCGGGTCGGGAACTCGGCGCAAGAGCTGGCGCCAGAAGGCGGCGCTCTCAGGCAGCTCGCGTCCGGCCAGGTTGCCCTCCAGGGCCAGCATTCCACCCGTCAGCAGCCTGGCCTTCTCCGGAGGGGAGCCTGGAAGCGCCCCGGCAGCCTCTTTCAGAAGCAGCGAAAAATTGCGACTCTGGAGGGTATCAAAGAACCAGCTCGAGGACTGCAGGCCCCAGCAGATGTCCTGGCAGGCGCGGCCGAGCGAACCGGGAGGATCGGGACGGTCTGCCATGTCGGCATAGGCCGGCCCTTCGCCCAGCATCAGAGCGCGAGCGGCCGAGCCGGCCCCGAGCCCCGACCCGATGGCCTGCAACAGGCCGTAGGCAAGCTCGAGCCGATCCCCGTGGCAATCCGTCAAAGCCTGGTATTGGACCAACAAGCGGGTCACCCGTCCGTCCGACTCCTGCCCGGCTTTCTGCTTGATCGCGGCCAGGGCAAAGTCGGCCAGGGCGCGGGCGGCCTGTGGATTCTTTTCATGCATCTGGTTCGCGACGTGGCTGCCAGCCGCTCTGGCCCAGGTGGAAGTGTCCGTGACATCGCCCCCGGACTCGGCCCAGTGCAACGTTCGAATCGGCTCCGGGGTGCGCCGGGCCAGCTCGCAGCAAAACCGCTGGTAATCCTCGCGGGGCGTGCCGCGAGCCGTTTCGGCCAACGAGTCCACCAGGCAGCGAGCGACCTCCGGACCGCGGCCATGATAGTCTTCCACGGCCAGAGTCGCAAGAGAGACCTGCAGGCCCAGGCCGCGAGCGGCCTGCAGCTCGAGCCGATCCAGAGCGGCTCGCAGCAAGACCAGGCGCTGGGCCGGCATCGAACGTGTGGCCTGGCAGGCGGCCCGAAGTCGACCGACCGTCAGGGAAAGCTGGGGATCGGGCGAGGAGTCGGCTACCGTGTCCAGCGTCTGATCCAGCGCCGACAGGGCGCCACGCCGGGTCCAGGCGCTCTGCGACTTCGCCTGACCGGTCCGGATAGCCTCGCCCCACGGCATCAGCTTCATGTCCCGAGCCTAATTGCAGGGGCTCAAGGAATCCTGAACCCCGGATGGCGAATCAAGCAAGATGCAGGTTTCCCCCCTGGGCCCCCTGGGGCCCCAGCCTTCAGCGCAGCGCGGACCCACGGCAAGCTCGGGGCAGCCTCGGGAATCGTTCGAGTCAGGCCGCCCTTCGCTGGTCGGGACGGCTCGAGCCCTGCTACGACCCGAGGGCAGCGAGCGCTGGCGGGTCAAGCTTCCCTTCTCGCTTTCGAACCGTCCCACCGCCGATCCGAGCGGGGCCCTCTACGCTTCGGCCGGCGATGGCACCCTGCGGCGCTTCGACCCGGAGACGGGCAAAGCCCTGTGGACTTTCAGAAATGAAGGCGGGGCCGGGCACATGACCGATCCCGCTTTCACCCAGGACGGCAAAGTTCTTGTGGTGGCCGACATGCGCCGGGTGTTCGTGCTCGACCGCGAGACCGGACTGCCCGAGCACGAGGTAGCTCTCGACCACAGCACGCTCTCTCCCCCCGCCCCCGGGCCCAACGGCACGCTGGTGCTGTTCGGAGGCGACGGGATGTTCGATAAGGACTGGTCCATCTACGCGGTGGATCCGCGTGTGAAGCCCAAGAAGAGCCTGTTCTCCAAGCTGATAGCTCCCATAGCGCTCATCCCCCACCACGGCACGGTGCACCAGTGGGAGGTCAAGGTCAACGCCCAACCGGGAATGTTGCCCATCCCCATGACCCCCAAGGGCGACCTGCACCGGCTCGTCAACCTGCCCAACGGGCTGATCAGCGCCACCACGGGCGACAGCGAGGTGGTTGCGCTGGACCCGACCAGCGGGCAGCCGGCCTGGAAACGCGAGCTGCCGGGCCGAGGCTTCTACGACCCGGTGCCGGTGGGCGAAGACCAGGTCATGGTTGCCCGTGGCGAGCGACTCTTCTTCCTCGACGCCCGCACCGGCGAGACGCTGCGCGAGCAGCCCATAGAGAACACGCTATTCTCGCAGCCCACCTCTGACCGGGCCGGGAATATCTTCTTCTTCACCGGGCTCGACGAGTTGCACGTGCTGCGCCAGGACGGCAAGAGCTGGACCGCACGGGGCAAGTTCGAAACCCGCTACTCCCCGGTCGAGGATGACCAGGGGAACGTTTTCGTGGTCAAGGCGGGGGCGCTCTACTCACTCAACGCCGAGACGGGCGAGGAGAACTTCCGCTTGACTTGCCCGGGCGAGGTGCGCTCGGCCCCGGCCCTGCTCGCCGACGGCTCGCTGGCCATCAAGGTTGGCTCGAGCGAGCGCGAGGAGCTGATCGGGCTACAGAACCCGCTGCAGGCCGCTTTGCAAGAGGAAGACAAGGGAGCCGCGGTGCAAGAGAGCGTGGCCTGGGTGCGGATCGGCGGCGTGCAGGTCAAGCGGCGCGGTTGATGCTGAGCGGATCACTCGTCCGCGAACGCCTCCAGCGGAAACATCACCCCGGTCGCATCGGCCACTTTCTTCTGGCGATTGACAACCCGGTCGCGCGCCCTCTCTTTGGGAGTCTCCGGATCGGACATACGCTGATAAGCCGCCGGCTTCTGGCCGGTCAGGAGGGGCAGCAAGTCGGCCTTGCCCCCCTCCTGCGCCAGCTCCAGCGGACTCATCGGAATGCAGTCCCCCCAACACTGAAGGTGGGGATCGGCGCCGTGCTTGAGCAGCACCCGCACTCCCTCGAGCTCATTGCGCCCCACGCACCAGTAGAGCGCGCCGAACCAGGTGCCCCAGGTGTCGGTGAAGAGACTGTTGTCATTGACGCTCGAGTTGTCTGACTCGAGCAGCTTGTCCAGCAGATCCCAGTGCTGCTCTTCGACAGCCCGCTTGAGCTGAGCCCTAGCGACCGGCATAGAGCTTGCCGGACATCGCAAAGGACATCCCGGCAAGATTCCCCTGCCCCTCGAGCGACAGCTGCGCATCCTCGGCCCGGGCCAGGGTCACCGTCTGCTCGAGGGTGGCCTCGCCGAGCTGGCCGGCGATGGAGACCTTGTATTCCCCGTTCTCAGCTTCTGCAAAGCCAATCTGGTGGTTGAAGCGCTCGTTACCCAGCTGGCCGTTGCTGGTGACCGAGCTGAGGTCTTCCTCGCCGCTGATCACCTGGGTCAGTGTCAGGTTGCCCACCGAGCCACGAGCCAGCACGCCTTTCTGGCCGGCGGTCATCTTCACTTCGACCGGGGTGTCGCCGAGCTGAGCGGTCAGGGTCAGCTGACGCTTCTCCTGGTCGATGGCCCAGCTCTCGCGGTAAGGCAATCCACCCACCTCGCCCGAGGCGGTCACGGCCTGCTGGGGATTCTGAGGATTAAAGGTGTAGCTCAAGCTGCCCGGGACCTCGTTGAGGGCCACCTGCAAGGCAGCCGTGGCCGGACCGTTGGTCATGGACGAGATGAACATCCCCGTGACCACCACACTTAACAGGCCGGGGTTGAGACAGGGCAGCGCGGCAGCTTCCTGAGCGTTGTCGATGGTGGTCAGGTCGAGCGGCTGGCTGGCCTCCTGGGCCTGAGCCGGGGCGACGCTGGCGCGGGCGGGCTGGCTCTGGAAACTGAGCTGGGTGGAACGAATGGCGGTCAGCATGATATGTGAAACCTCCCCTGGAATCTCTCGTATTTGTGCCTGCATCATGCTCGCCGGCCCAATTGCGGTTGTTGCTGACAGATGAACTTACGGGGAAAGAAACGCCGACGCTCGAACCTCGCCAGAGCATGGGATCTTTGTTCCGCAAGCCTCCCCCCTCCGAGCCCCCGCGCACTCTCCAAGAGGCTCTGGGGAAGACGCTCAGCGCCCTGCTGACGGGGCGGGCCACGGTCTGCCAGTACCATGTGCGCAAGAATCTGGTGCCTCCCGCCTGGATGCTGGGGCACTACCGCATCCGCCAGGGCGAGTTAGTGGCCCGGCTCTCCCCCATCGACTACTACCTCCCCACGGTCGAGTCGCCTGAGGAAGCCATCGCCTCAGTCTCCCAGGCGCTGGCCGTCTATCGCCACCTGGATCGCATCAGCCTGGGACTGGTCTCGGCCTCTCTGGGACTGGTCGAGGAGACGGTGGATGCAGTGCACCGCTACCTGATCCGCCACCAGGAGCCCTCCCGACTGATCGTGGTGATGGGCCTTCGCGAGCTGACCCCGGTGATGCAGCGACTGGCCGCGCGTCGCGATTTTCCCCGCGTGGGCCTGGTTTTGCAGGAGATGTATGACCTGGAGGCCCTGGTACACACTCTTCCTCTGGCCGCTCGCACGGGAGTCCCCCTGGGCTTTCACACCATTCGCCCCATCAGCGAGTTGCGAGGAAAGGAGGTACGTGTAGGCTTTCTCAACGCCATGAGCGCCACCTTGATGGCCGGCGCGCTGCGCCTGACCGAGCCCGAGTTGCGCGAGGTCTGCCGCACCTGGGACGTGCGCTTCGAGCCCGCGCAGATCCGGGCGGAAGGGCACAGCCTGCCACTCGAGGCGGTTCAAGAACTGGCCGATGCTCATCTGCTGGGCTACGAATGGAGCAGCGAGGTGCTCGACGAATTGCAGCGGCACTTTCCGGAGAACTTTCGGTAGGCCAGGGTCGAACCTGGAGCGAAAGAGGGCGCGTGAGCCAGATCCGCATTCTCATTGCCGATGATCACGCCGTGGTGCGCCAGGGCCTGCGCATGTTTCTCGAGCTCGACCCTGAGCTCGAGGTCGTGGGCGAGGCCTCGGACGGCCTGGAAGCTCTCGAGAAGGCCCACGAGCTCAAGCCCGACGTGGTCGTGATGGATCTCTTGATGCCCCGGCTGGACGGAATCCAGGCCATCGCCCGCCTGCGCCAGGAGTTGCCCGAGGTAGAGGCGGTGGCCCTGACCAGCGTGCTGGACGATAGCTCGGTGGTGGGCGCGGTGCGAGCGGGGGCCATGGGCTACCTCCTCAAAGACGCCCGGGCCGAGGAGCTGTGCCAGGCCATCCGGGCGGCCGCCGCCGGCCAGGTGCAGCTGTCGCCCCAGGCTGCGGCCCGCCTGCTGCAGGAGATGCGCTCGCCCCAGAGCCCCGATCGGCTCACCGAGCGCGAGACCGAAGTGCTGCGCCTGGTGGCCCGGGGCGAATCCAACCGGTCCATCGCCCAAAATCTGTCCATTGCCGAGAAGACGGTCAAGACCCATGTGAGCAACCTGTTGGCCAAGCTGGGCCTCTCCAGTCGCACCCAGGCCGCTCTTTACGCGGTACAGCACAAGCTGTGATCCCGCCTCCCTTCGAGCCGATCGAGAACCTCTTCGACCCGGCCCTGCTCCCCCATCTCGTCGGAGCCACTCCTGCCGGGGTCGCCGTGCTCGACCCCTGGCGACGGGTTCTGTTTGCCAATCCAGCCGCCTGCGAGATTCTGGGTCGCTCGCTGGACGATCTTCAGGGCCGGGACTATGCCCAGTATTATCCCCCCGAGGAGGGCGAGGAGCTCAAGCGCAGGGTTGCCGATCCTATCATTCCCCAGCGCAAGCGCTACCCCACCCGGGTCATCCGTCCCGACGGCGAAGAGCGCGAGGCGGAGATGCTCCACTTCCACCTGAACACTCCGACCCGCAAGCTGGTGGCGGTGGTGCTGCTCGACGTCACTGAAGGGCGGCGCCTGGTGCACCGGATGGCCACTCTCAGCCACTTCGCCTCCAGCCTGGCCTATCAGGGCAGCCTGGAGGAGACGCTGGCTTCCCTCGGCACGAAGGTCGTGCAGACCACGTATGCTCGAGCCTGTTCGGTGGTGCTGGTGGACGAGCGCGGGCTGCGCCCCGGCTGCCTCACCGGCCTGAGCCCCGAGTTCTGGCGAGAATTCGAGCGCCGCTGGCTGGAAGGCGAGCCTCTGACCGCCCGGCAGGCCATCGAGTCAGGAGGCGTGGTAGTCGACCGCGACCTGCGCAGGCGCGCGCCATGGGTGGGGGCCGTCGAATGGGACACGGCCATGGCCGTCCCCTTGAAGTTTCGCGGCTGTGTGCTGGGGGCTCTGACCGGCTACTACCTGGCCGATTGCGCTCTGGGCGAGGCCGAGACAACCTTTCTGCATACCCTGGCCGACCTGGCCGCAGTGGCCATTGAAAATGCCCGCCTGATGGAAGAGCTGCGCGAGAAAACGGCCCTCCAGGAGCGGGCCCGCCTGGCCCGCGAGTTGCACGACTCGGTTTCGCAGGCCCTCTATGGCATCACGCTGGGCATCAAGACGGCCAGGGCTCAGCTCGCGCGGGACCCGGCCCGGGCATTCGAGCCGCTGGAGTATGCTCAGAGCCTGGTGGAGGGCGCCTCCAAGGAGATGCAGGCGCTACTCTACTCCCTGCGGCCCGAATCGGTGGACGAAAGCGGACTGGTGGAGGCCCTGACCCGCCACGCTGCCTCGTTGCGCTCGCGGCACGGCTTGAGGGTGGAGGAACGACTGTCTGCCGAGCCCGAGCTGAGCCCTGAGAGAAGGCATGCTCTGGTACGAGTGGCCTCGGAGGCTCTGCACAATGTGGTCAAGCACGCCGGGTCCCGGTGCGTGACCATTGAGCTGCGCACCGAAGAAAGCCAGGTCTGCCTGATCATCGCCGATGACGGTCGGGGTTTCGAGCCCGAGCGCGAGTACCCCGGCCATCTTGGTCTGCGGGGAATTCGCGAGCGACTCTCCGGCCTGGGAGGCCGTCTGCTCCTGACCAGCAGGCCAGGCCGGGGCACTCGCCTGCAGGCCGAGCTGCCGGTGAAGGAGTTGCCAGCCGACCCCGCGCAAGCCTCCTGAGATGCGCTGGATGGCTCTGGCGGCCGCCCTTTTCCTGCTTGTGCTGGCCCGTGGCCAGGCCCCGACCCCGAGCGGACAGCTGGTTTTTCTGGCCGTCCTGGCCGTGGTCCTGGAGCTCATGGCCGTCCCCCTGACCGGGGTGGGATTCTTCTCGGCCGCTTTCGGGCCGATCTTCGCCCTGGCTCTCATGACCGGAGCCGGCCCGGCGGCCGCAGCCGTGGTCCTGATCGCAGGCGTGGGTCTGCGCAGCCTGCTTTACGCCCGCAGCCACGCTGGCCCGCGCACGCTGCACGAGGCCATGGCGGATGTCCTTCCGGGTCTGGCCGCCCTGGCCGCTGTAGCCTGGCTGACCCCCGCAGGCGGTGGCCCCCTGGCCGGGGTGGGGATCGGTCTTCTGGCCTACCTGCCCCTGGCGCTCGCGCTCCCCGACCGGATGCTGGCGCCCTGGGAAAAGGCCGGGCGGGGAGCCTGGGAGCGCCATCGCGAGCTAACCTCGCTCTACGTGGCCGGGGTGGCTGGCCTGGGGCCGGCCTTGATGCTCTTGTTTCAAGCCGGGTCCTGGAACGGGCTGTGGCTATGCCCGCTGCTGCTCGGTCTGCACCGGGCCGCCCAGGTCGATCTGCTCCGGCTCGAGCTGCTCGACCGCGAGCGGCTTGAGCTGCGCGCTCAACAGTCGCGCGAGGCGCTGCAGGTCACCCAGACCAGGCTGTCGCAAACCCAGAGCGAGCTCGGCATCGAGTCGCAAGAGCGCAAGCTGCTGCAGGAGCTGATCGCCTCCATGGCCGGCAGCCCCGACCTCGAGAGCCTGCTGGCCCTGATCGGCAGCTCGGTGCGCAAGATGGTGCGCTGCCAGAGTGTGCTGATCTTCCTCAAGGATGACGCGGTCCCACTCGGCTCGATCGTGGAGCGTTGCTGGCGAACAGGCAAGGTTACCCCGGGCCAGGGGATGAAGGGCGAAGCGGTCGCCGCTGCCCTGCCGATGGAGGGCGAGGGGGTGCTCTATGTGGGCCGCCAGCATACCGATTTCAGCTGGGAGGAGCGCCACTACCTGGTCATCCTGGCTGGCGCTGGCGGCCTGGGAGTTCAGTCGGTGCGCCGCTTCGAAGAGGAGCGCCGCTCCCAGCTCAAGCTGAGGATCTGGGTCCAGCGCCAGGCATACCTGCTGGAAGGGGCCCGCGTGCTGGCCGCCGGCCTGGCTCGCGAGGAAATCTTGCAGCGCTTGCGCGGTCTGGTGCAGGACACGATTCCCCATGAGCGCGGAGCGTTTTACGAGCCAGGTCGGAGTCAGACTGTCCTGACATGGCCGGAGAGCTTTCAGCTTGACACGGCAGCTCTTGAGGTCGCCTCGAAAGCAGCCCAGCAGGGCGTGCCGGTCACCGTGGGAGGACTGCTGGCCGTGCCCCTGATCCACGAGTTCAAGGTGGTGGGGGTGGTCGTGTTGCAGTCGAGCCAGACCCAGGGCTTCAGCTCGGAGCAGGCGGATGTGCTGCAGACGCTGGCCTATCAAGCGGCGGTGGCCCTGGACAATGCCGCTATCCACCGCCAGCTCAAGCTTTCTCAGGCCCAGATGGTGCAATCGTCAAAGATGGCAGCAGTCGGCCAGTTGGCGGCGGGAGTGGCCCACGAGCTGAACAATCCGCTGGGGGCGGTGGTGCTGGCCCTGGAAGGGGCTCGTCTGGCTCTGGAAGGGGGGAAGCTGGAGCGGATCGGGCCAAAGCTGGACATCTGCGACCGGGGGGTGGGACGTTGTCAGGAGATCGTCTCCAAGCTTCTCTACAGCTCGCGAGGTGGCGAGGCCGTCAGCACCTCGGTGACTCGCCTGAACGTGCTGCTGCAGGACACTCTGACCCTCCTCGGCCCGCAACTGGCGAGCCAGGGGATCGACCTGATCAGCAGCAACGCACCGGACATTCCTCGTGTGGCAGGCGCCTCCTCCGAGTTGCAGCAAGTCGTTACCAGCCTCCTGCAGAACGCCTGTCAGGCAGCCCTGGACCCGGCCGCGAGCTCGCGCCAGGTTCGGCTGTCGACCCGGGCCGAGAACGGGATGGTCCTGCTGCGCGTTGAAGATGATGGGCCAGGAGTCCCCCCCGAGATCCAGGAGCGTATCTTCGAGCCCTTCTTCACCACTCGCCCGCCTGGGCAGGGGACCGGGCTGGGGCTGACCGTGAGCTTGCAGATCGCCCAGGGCTGTGGGGGCAGTCTTCGTTTTGTGCCAGGAGCCAGCGCTGGAGCCATTTTTGAGCTGGCCCTTCCGGCCAGGGAATGACCTGGAAGCTTTATCCAACCCTCCGGGATTCTTTAGGAATTCCTCAGGTAAGTCGACCACCCGGGAGGGTATGATGACCCTGCGGGTAGAGCATTCAACCTACCCACTCTCTTTGGAGGTCTTAGACAATGATGTTTCGCAAACTCGCTCTCGCCGCCGCCGTGGTCGTGCTGTCTTATCTGCCCGCCTCGGCCCAGGTCGGCGTCACCATACAACTTGGCAATCCCTACCCACCACCGGTCTACTACCCCGTAGCCCAGCCGGTCGTCGTACAACCGCAGCCGGTCATCGTGCACCCCCGACCGGTGGTCGTGCAACAGCAGCCCGTCTACTATGGCGCTGGCGTACCGCGCTCCTACGCCAACGACTGTCGAACCGTCAAATACAACAAGAAGCACCACCGCAAGCATCGCGGCCATCGAAGCCATTGCGACTGATGGGAATCGCCGGCCCAGTGTCGAACCGCTTCCTGAGTGACCGCCGAAACCGAAACCAGAGTTCGTATCCTGGTCGTCGATGACGAGCCCTCCATCGTCGACTACATCAGCCTGGGCCTGCGCTACGAGGGCTTTGAGGTAGGTTCAGCCGGAGACGGGCGACAGGCCCTGCAAACCTGGAAGGATTTTCGCCCCGACTTGGTGGTCCTGGACCGGATGCTTCCTGATGGAGACGGCCTAAGCGTCTGCCGCGAGTTGCGGGCCCTCAGCGAAGTTCCGGTCCTGATGCTGTCAGCCCGGGGCGAAGTGGAAGACCGGGTGGAGGGCCTGCAATGCGGGGCAGACGACTATCTTCCCAAGCCGTTCAAGTTCGAGGAGTTACTGGCCCGCATTCAGGCCTTGCTGCGCCGCACCCATCGCCATAATGACAAGCTCATGCGATTTGCCGACCTGGAGCTTGATCCATCCACACGTCGAGCTCGCAAGGCGGGAGAAAGCGTCGAATTGACCGCCCGCGAGTTTGATCTGCTCGAGGCCTTGATGCGCCGGCCCACCCAGGTGCTCACCCGCGAGCAACTGCTGAGCCAGCTCTGGGGGTTCGACTTCGAGGGTAACACCAATGTCGTTGAGGTCCACATCAGCTCCCTGCGTCACAAGCTGAGCGATACAGATCGCACCTTGATTCGGACTGTGCGCGGCGTTGGCTATGCGCTGGGGGGTTGATCCTGGACGAATGTCCTTGCGCTGGGTTCTGGCCCTGGGTCTGGCGGGCTCTCTTCTCCTCTCCCTGACCGTGCTGGGCCTTTCGGTCCACGGCCTGGTCGCCCGCCACCTGCTCCGAACCGGTGAGTATCGGCTCTCGCGAATGGTCGCCGAGGGCATGGTGGACGTGTTCGGCCCCCGCGATTGGCGTCCGGACGGACGATTCGAAGCACCGGCGGAAGTGTTGAGCAGAGCTCAACGGCTGACCGAGGCCGTCTCTCTCGTGGAGCCGTGGGCCTTCATTCAAGTCTTTCGAGCGGATGGAGGCCTGGTCGCCGAGGCCGGGCCCCGACGCCATCGAGAAGCGGAACCCTACTCTCCCGATAGCGGCCAACTGGCCGCGCTGATGCTCATCGACGAGCAGCGGCGAAGCATGCTGATCCGAGCCGGCCCACGCACCTGGCAGGTTTCCTTGCTGACGCTGTATCGCGCGGGCCAGCCCCGGGCCGTGGTGGCTGTTGGACTTCCCTGGGATCTGTCACGCGAATTGCTCGACGCCCTGGCCTGGTATTTCGTCGTCGTCGGCCTGAGCACGGTGCTGCTCTCGCTGGCAGTGAGTCACTGGTTAGCCGCCCGCCTCTCCCGCCCGCTCGAGATTCTCACCGGAGCCGCCGAGCGGGTAGCCTCGGGAGAGCTCACTCCCCCGGGTCCACTGTCTGAGGGCACACGCGAGGTAGCGCGACTCTCTCTGGCCTTTGACAAGATGGTGGTGAGCCTGAGAAGGTCTCGGGAGAATCAGAAGCAATTCGTGGCCGACGCCTCGCATGAGCTTAAGACGCCGCTGACAGCTATTGGCGGCATGTTGGAGATGCTGCGTCGCGGGGCCGACAAGAATCCTAAGGATCGCGAGCTGGCCCTCTCGACCATGGAGCGCGAGGTGGAGCGTATGGGGCGTCTGGTCGCCGACCTGCTGGCCCTGTCGCGGGCCGAGCAGCGGGCTGCGACTCCCCCGGGCGTGGTATCACTGCCAGCTTTTCTGGAAGAGATTGCCGCCTATGCCCGCCTCAAGCGCATGGACCACGTAATCGAGGTGGAGTGCCCTCCAGGCCTGGCCGTACTGGCCCAGGCCGAGTCGCTCGATCGAGTGGTCAGAAACCTGGTCAACAACTCTACCAAATACACTGCAGCCGGCAAACGCATCCGGCTAACCGCCCGCCGGGAAGGAGCCTTCATTCGCCTGGTGGTCGAGGATGAGGGCATCGGGATTGCTCCCGAGGATCTCGAACGGGTTTTTGACCGCTTCTACCGAGCCGACCCGGCCCGCTCCAGAGGAACGGGAGGAACCGGGCTCGGTCTGCCCATCGCCCGCGCGCTCGTGGAGGCGATGCACGGCCAGCTCTCGCTGGAGAGTGAGCCGGGGCGAGGAACCCGGGCCATCGTTCTGCTTCCCACCGGGACACGTTCCGAGGATCTTTAGAATTTCTTCAGGAAAGCTCCGGGCAGCCTTCAGACCCTCGCGTTAAGATAGCCTTGCTCAGGTTCACCAACCGAACCGAGACAGGCTGCTCCGGTGGTCGCCAGGAACTCCCCAACTGGCGACCTCCGGGACCAGCACCCGGTGACGATATCGCCTGGCCGTTCGCTCCTCGTGCAGCGAAGGGCCGAAGCTGGCGTACACACGGCCCCTCAACGCTGCACGACTGCCAGACGATCACAAATCGGCAATAATCCTCTAATAAGAGAATGCTAAATTTCATGATGTGGGGAGACACACACCCGGAATTGGGAGGTCTTCCCCTATGTTGGAAAAGAGACTTTGCAGGCTCGCGCTGGCCTGTCTGATCGGGGCGGTCTGCTGGGCGGGCCTGACCGGTAAGGCCCGCGCCCAGGAGCTTTACAGCGCCGATGAGCTCGACCAGATCGTCGACTCCATTGCGCTTTATCCCGACCCGCTGCTATCCAACATTCTCAGCGCTGCGGCCTATCCCGAGCAACTCGCTCAGGCCCGGCAGTTGGTTGCTCAGGGGCAAGGCCCTGAAGCGGCCCCCGAAGCGTGGGATCCGGCGGTCAAAGCCCTGATGGATTTCCCTGAGATCCTTGAGACGCTCAACGAGGACAGCCAGTGGACCTCGGCCCTCGCCTTCGCGGCCAGTCACCAGATGAGCGACGTCATGCGGTCTGTGCAGGGAGTGCGTCAGCGTGCCCTTCAGGCGGGAGCGCTCAAGAGTGGCAACGAGATACAGGTCATCGAGGATGATGGCCTGGTGACGATCCAGCCAACCGACCCATCCCGTGTCTATGTCCCTTCCTATGACCCGAATGCCATCGGGGGAACGGACCTCGGCTACAGCCTGGTCGATCCGGGTTACAATGACTCGGCCTATACTTCGGGCTTTACCAATGGATTCGCCACCGGTGCCGTGACCTTCGGACTGGCGGTAGTGGTATCGGACTGGTTCTTCAATCGCAACTGCGACTGGTGGAGCGGCTCCATCAGCACCGGCTACTGGCCAGCCTACCAGCCGAGTTACGGTTATTGGAACCCGAGTTGTCAAGGTGACTTCAGGCCCTGGCGTCCAACCACCTACTACAACTATCGTCCAGCCGCCTGTCGACCGGTTCGGGTCGTGCGCAACAACACTATCGTTCGCAACACGAATATTGTTCGCAATACCAACGTGAACTATGATCGCCGCCCTCATCAAGGTGGGCGTCCTGACTTCAACAATCCTGTCGGTCGGCCCCAGGCGAGCTGCGACAGGTGCGGTCGCCAGCATACCGGCGATTGCAGCCGTATTGGTTTTGACCGCCCCGGTCGCCCCGGCCGCGACGGTAGGCCCGGCTACGACCGCCCCGGTCGCCCCGACCGCGACAAGCCCGGCTACGACCGCCCCGGTCGCCCCGACCGCGACAAGCCCGGCTACGACCGCCCCGGTCGCCCCGACCGCGACCAGCCCGGCAACATCGGCCACGACCGCCCCGGTCGTCCCGACCGGCCCGATAGGCCAGGCTACGACCGCCCCGGTCGCCCTGACCGCGACGACAAGCCCGGCAACATCGGCCACGACCGCCCCGGTCGCCCCGACCGCGACATGCCCGGCTACGACCGCCCCGGTCGCCCCAACCGCGACAAGCCCGGCTACGACCGCCCCGGTCGCCCCGACCGCGACAAGCCCGGCAACATCGGCCACGACCGCCCGGGTCGCCCTGACCGCGACGACAAACCCGGCTCTGACCGCCCCGAACGCAACTCGGATCTCGCCAGTCGCCGCCCGGAAGACTGGCGCCAACCGGGCCAGCGTCCCGACTGGAGAAACCGGCGACCCGAAGGGGGCGAGAACCGGGGACAAGGCCCCCTCGCCAGCATGAATCGCCCCGAGCGCAGCAACCAGATCTTCCGCTCCGACCGCAAGAGCGAGTTCAACCGCGTGAATCGCCCCCAGCGCGGCCCGCAGGGCGAACGTCCTCAGCGCGATTACTTCCGCCCCAATCAGGGCGACCGCCCTCAGCGCGACTTCAACCGACCCCAGCGGCAGAACTTCCGCCCGAATGAGGTCAACCGCCCTCAACGCGACTTCAACCGACCCCAGCGGCAAAATTTCCGCCCCAACCAGGTCGACCGTCCCCAGCGCGACTTCAACCGACCCCAGCGGCAGAATTTCCGCCCCAACCAGGTCGACCGTCCCCAGCGCGACTTCAACCGACCTCAGCGGCAGAACTTCCGCCCCAACCAGGTCGACCGTCCCCAGCGCGACTTCAACCGACCCCAGCGGCAAAATTTCCGCCCCAACCAGGTCGACCGTCCCCAACGCGACTTCAACCGCCCTCAGCGGCCCAATCGCCAGGTCGAACTGCCCCAGCGCGACTTCAACCGACCCCAACGACAGAATTTCCGCCCCAACCAGGTCGACCGTCCCCAGCGCGACTTCAACCGCCCTCAGCGGCCCAATCGCCAGGTCGAGCGGCCCCAGCCCATTAATCGCCCCGAGCGTCCCATGCGGCAGCTCCAGTCCCGTCCCCAACGGGCGCCGCAAGCTCAACAGTCAAGACCCCAGCGGCAGCACGGACCCGACCGTCAACAGAATCAGCGCCGACGACGCTGAACCGAGGAATGCTCTCTGAGGAGCCCGGCCCGCAAGCCGGGCTCCTTCGTTTCTCAGACCTGAAACCTGACCCAGATCATCTCGGTCCGCCCTCAGATGCCCTACCCTGAAAGCACATCTTACGAAAATAGGGAGGCTCGCATGCCGATTCCCCTGGAAGTCACCTTTCACGGTGTGGAGAAAGTGCCCGGTCTGGAAGAGCTCATTCGCGAGAAAGCCCAGCGTCTCGGCCAAATCAACCAGCGTCTGATGAGCTGTCGTGTGGCTGTCGAGAAGCCCCACCGCCACAAGCGCCATGGCAGCGGCTGGCGGGTCCGGATCGACCTCACCCTGCCCCCCCGGCAAGAGCTGGTCATCAACGAGGAGCCTGCTCTGGGCGCCCCACCCCAGGACGACCTCTACCAGGTGGTCACGGAGGCCTTCCATACGGCCGAGCGTAAGCTGCGCAAGGTCACCGACAAGATTCGCGGCGAAACCAAGAAGCATCCCACCGCTGAGCCCAACGGCGTGGTCAAGCGCGTCTACGTCGACCACGGCTTCCTGCACGGCGAAGGTGGCTATGATGTCTATTTCCACCGCAACAGCCTGCTAGGGATCCCGTTTGAAGAGCTGACGGTGGGAACGGCAGTTCATTACACCGAAGAAGAGGGAGAGGACGGGCCCCAGGCGACCAGCGTCCACGTGCTGTTACGAGCGGTTTAAGGCAGCGCTTCCAGTCGCACCCGCACGGGGGGGGCGTCAGGCACCTCCGAGCCATAATGGCGGCCGAGATACTCCACCAGGCGCGCCTTCTCGTGCTGGCTCAACACCGCCCCCCAGCCCTGCATCTTGGTCAGAACTTTGTCCCACTGTGCTGACGAGAGCCGCTGGCCCTGAATCAGCTCGGGGCCGTGGCAGGCCACGCAGCGGGTCACCACCTCCTGGCCCGGACCCGGGGGCCAGGCGACCGCGGGAGCGTGGACCCGATAGCGGGTCTGGGCCAGTACCGGCAACAACAAGAGTGCCAGAATGAGCAGCAAGCGCCTCATCCCACCTCCAGGGTGAGGCTGTCAGCCGCATTCCACTGATACCCGGAGGGGTTCCAGGGGGAAGGCTCCAGCGGCTGGGTAGCGCCCCGGTCGTCGGTCGCCCGCGAGCGCAGGGTATGGCGTCCCGGCCCGGGGGGCTGCCAGCGGGTGCGAAAGATGCGCCAGCAATAAGGAGCTGGCTCGCCCTCGAGCTCGGCCTCGTGCCAGTCGCCCTGACCCGTGCCGACCTCGACACGCGTCACCACCGCCTCTCCCCCGCTCCAGGCCACCCCCTGAACCTCGACCGCCCTCCCGGCCGGAACCCGCGTTCCCTGGGAAGGGGCTGCAAAGAGCGACTTGACCACCATCTCGGTCATGACCGCCATCTTCTCGGGGGACACTCTGGCACCCGGCTCGACCGGCTCGGTGGGATAGCGATAGGCGGTCTTGTAGTAGAAATCGTCTGGCTCCTCGGCTGTGAGAGTGATCTGCGAGAGCCACTTGACCCAGTCGTCGCCCACCCAACCGGGCACGACCAGCCGGGCCGGGTATCCATGGAGTGGAGGTAAAGTCTCCCCGTTCATCTGGTAGGCCACCAGGGTGTCGGGGTGGAGGGCTTTCTCGAGCGGGATGGCGCGCACGAAGGGCGGCGCTTCGACCAGGGGTCGGTCGAGCCCCCGCAGCACCACCCAACGGGCCTCGGGTTTGGGGCGAGCCCGCTGCAGCAGCTCCATGAGGCGTGCGCCGGTCCACTCGGCGTTGCCCACCGCGCCCCTCTCCCAGGGAACCCCGGCCACACGAGGACGAAAGAAAGCCCGCCCGTTGCCCGAGCACTGCAGAACAGCGGTCACGCTAGCCCGCGGAGCCGCCTCGAGTTGGGCCAGGTCGAGCTGGAAAGAGCTCTGCACCAGCCCTCCCAGGCTGAGGGTCCAGCCGGCTGCGGTCACGGTCGGCTCAGGGTGGTGCGAGCGAAGGAAGAACAACTCATTGGGCGTCAGACGGGTCTGAAAAACCTCCACAGGGGTTTCCAGGTCGAGGGGACGGCTGCTGCGCAAGATCAGCTCGTGAGGCACCGGAACCGTCCCTGGCGACTGCGAGCATCCCGTCAGGGCCAGGGCGGCCGACAGCTTGAGGAACTGGCGACGGTTCACCTGCGACCCTTCGACCCGCTCGGGGAAGGAACCCGCTGAACAGGCTGGGAAAGGGCGGCCCTGATGAAAGTGCTTCCGGGACTGGCCACCTCGATCGTGCTGATGCTGATCGCTTTACCGCTGGCGGATGGGCTGGGTCGGCTGGTGCTCGGGCTGGCCGGGGTGGAAGGGGGCAACAGCCCCATCTCGGGAGTACTGGTGGCCATTCTGCTGGGCCTGCTGGCTCGCAACCTGCTGCCCTTGCCGGCTCGCCTGGATGCTGGCATCAAGCTGGCCACTACCACAGTGCTCCGCCTGGGCATCGTGCTGGTGGGGATCAAACTGAGCTTCTTCGACCTCCTGGTGCTGGGAGCGGTGGGCATTCCGGTGGTGGTTACCGCTATCGTGACCGCCCTGATTTCGGTGCGCTGGCTAACGGCGCGACTGGGGCTGACCGAACGGTTGGGCACGCTGATCGCGGCCGGCACAAGCATCTGCGGCATCACCGCCATCGTGTCCACGGCCCCGGCCATCGAAGCGGACGAGCAAGAGGTCGCCTACGCGGTGGCCAACGTGGCCTTGTTCGGGCTGCTGGGAATGCTCACATATCCCTACCTGGCACACGCCGTCTTCTCGACCCCCGAGCAGGTCGGTCTCTTTCTGGGTACGGCCGTGCACGATACCTCCCAGGTCATCGGCAGCGCGCTGACATACAGGGAGGTGTACGGAGCCGACCAGGCGCTCAAGGTGGCCACCGTCACCAAATTGACCCGCAACCTGTTTCTGGCCGTGGTGGTGCCCTATCTGGCCTGGACGCATGCCCGCCGTGAGCAACGGCCAGGCCAGAAGATCGACTTCAAGAAGCTCCTCCCCACTTTCGTGCTCGGCTTCGTGGCCATGGCCCTGGTGCGCACCGCCGGCGACGCGGTCTGGGGAGATACCGCCACCTGGAAGGCCGTCACCCACCAGATCGGCGATGTTTGGGGGTCGAAGTACTGCCTGGGCACTGCCCTGGCCGGCGTGGGGCTCTCGACCCGCTTCTCGGTGTTCCGCGGGGTGGGGGCCAGGCCATTTCTAGTGGGATTTTTCGCAGCAGCTCTGGTGGGTTTGACCTCCATGACGCTCACTCTACTCCTGGGAAGGGCACTCTAGGGTCCGGTGGATGCGAAGGTGGCAATGCGGAGAAGCCACGCGGGCTATACTGGGGGAAACTCGGAGGTCGAATCGATGCTGTGGCTCGCGCTGTTGACGCTTCTCCTGGCCCTGTCCGCCTGGAGCGAGCCGCTCGACGGCAGAACCCTCTACCGGGAGAACTGTGAGCGCTGCCATGGCATGTCCGGCGCGGGGGATGGACCAGACGGAAAAAACCTGATCCCTCCCCCACGCGACTTCGGTCAGGCGTTCAAGTACGGAGACACCCAGACAGCCATCGTGAAGACGATCACCAACGGAATACCCAGAACCGGAATGGCCGCCTACGGCAAGGTGCTCGAGGAAGCAGAAATCAAGGCTCTGGCGAGCCACGTCAGGGTGCTTCGCAAACAGGAGAAGAACTGACGTGGAGCTGGCCCTGGCCCTCAAGATCAAGCGACGCGTGCGGACCCCGAGTCCCCGGGAGACATGCTCTCAGGTCTGGCCCAGGCAGCCCTGAGCGCAGGTTACCTTCTTGTCCCCGAAGCGCGTGCAACGGCTCACGCAGGTGTGCTCGCGGGCGTCCGAGGTGACCAGCAGCTCCCAGTAATCCGGCCGCCGGACCACTTCGACTTGAACTTGCTCGCCGTTCTCCGGACAGCGCAGTTGCTGCACCTCACGCACCCATGGCAGTTCGCGCGCTGACAGATACCAGACCAGGCCGACCCCGGCCGCCACCGCCGTGATGGCCACCCCGAGGGGAACAAAGTAGACTAGCGACATCCTGCTCACCCCTTCCGCCCATGGCTATCGCCATTGTAAACGCCACGCGCTGCCGAGGTCGTTGATCCCGCTCAAAAAATCATACGCACCCAGGTCAACCGCGCCAGCGAACGTCTGCTCGGCCCGGGCGAGATGCGCCCCTGAGTTGTGTGCGCATGCGCACTCAGGTCAACCGCTCCACCTGGTCGGGTCTCGTCGCCGCGCTCCAGGGCACATAGTTCCTGACCCGGATCATAGACCTAAGACAGTCAGCCGAGTATTCTGGGACATCATGGTTTCCCGGGTCGACCATCCTTTCGATCAACTGGACGCGCTGACGCCAGACGAGCTCTACGAGTTGGAGTCCAGGCGACTCACGCGCCTGCTCCAGCGGGCTCGGCGCGCTCCCTTCTTCCGCCAGAGGCTCAGCCCTGAGCTCGAGCAGGTCCCTTTCCTCACCCGAGAGGACCTGGTGGCCCACGGGCCGCCCCACTCGCAGGCCCTTCTGTCGGCCCCCCTGGAGAGGGCGGTGGTATTCCAGAGCGGCGGCACCACCGGCAAGCCGAAGTACAGCCTTTACAGCCACGCCGATTACCGTCGCCTGAGCCGCAGCACCGGTCGCACCCTGTGGGCCCCCGGCCTTCGTCCACAGGACCGCTGCGCCAACATGTTCGCCGTGGGCGAGCTGTACGCGTCCTTTCTCACCATCCACCGCGGCCTGGAGGAGGTGGGGGCGACTTCCTTCCCCTTCACCTTCCACGCCCCCCGCGAGCAGGTGCTGGCCTGCCTCGAGCCCTTCTCCATCAACGTGATCATGGGCCTGGCCACCCAGATGGTAGCCCTGGGAGAAGCCCTCATGGCCGCCGGAGGCCCCCGCGTCAACAAGCTCTTTTACGCCGCCGAGCACCTCTACCCTGAGGATCGCCAGAAGCTGGTGGAGGGGTTGGGCCTGGAGGTGGTGGCCACGGCCGGCTACGGGGCCGTGGACGTGGGCATGATCGGCTACCAGTGTCCGGACTGCCAGGGGGGGATGCATCACACGCTGGGAGGAGTGGTGATCGTCGAGCTGGTGGACGAGGAGGATCGGGTCATCCGCGAGAGCGGCGTCACGGGGCACCTGGTGGTCACCAACCTGGAGCGCTTCTTGATGCCGGTCATCCGCTACCGGGTGGGCGACCTGGGGCGATGGGTGGCGGGCGAGTGTCCCTGCGGGCGCGCCGCACCCCGCTTCGAGCTCTTGGGGCGGGGGGACGACGTATTGCGCATCGGCTACGAGAACGTGACCTTTGAGGATGTGCGCGCCGCCCTGGGCGGGCTGTCCACCTTCACCATGATCAAGCGTCGGCCCGAGGGCAAAGACCTGCTGTTGATCCAGGTCGAGCAATCCGTGCATCGAGAGCAGGTGGTGCAAAACCTCTTGCAGCGCAAGCCCAACCTGGCCGAGCACGTGCGCCAGGGCTACACCCACCCTGTCTGCGTCGAGCAGGTAGCAAAGCTCGAGCGCAGGGCCCACAGCGGCAAGCTGCGCCGAGTGCGAGACGAGAGCCTGTGAAGCCCACTCGCCTGGAGCTGCCCTCCCACCCCCTCTACGTCGGGGCGGCAGTCGCTTTTGCGGCCGAGCTGGCCGAGCGCTCCGGCTTTGGTTCCGTCGAGGTCGAGGCCATCCGAGCGGCCGTGGACGAGGCCTGCTCGTTCGTGGTGCAGCGGGCCCTCGATCCCGAGCAGACCTTCAGCCTGAGCTTCGAGCTGGGCGGCCATGGAATGAGCATTCGCCTGACCGACCGCAACCTGCCGGTGGACTCGGGCCAGCTTGCCCGGCTCGATCCCGCCCCCGATCCCAGAACCCTGGGGCTGGTCATCATGCGAGCCCTGATGGATGAGGTGCGGCTCATCAACCGGGGCCGCCAGGGCAACGAAATCGTGCTGGTCAAGCGGCTCAAAGCCCGCTTTGGCACCCGGGTGCGCCCTCAGGAGAAGGTGGGCGACGAGCCTCTCGAGCCTGTAAGCATTCGGCTGGTGCAGCCCGAGGAGGCGGTGGGGGTCTCGCGTTGTCTGTACCACGCCTACGGCTACAGCTACACGGGCTACGAGAACGTCTATCGCCCCGAGTGGGTGCGCGAAATGAACCGTCAGGGACGTCTGATCTCGGCCGTGGCCGTGACCGAGTCGGGAGAAGTGGTGGGCCATACCGCCCTGATCCGCATGCTGGCCGATCGCCAGGTCTACGAGATGGGCCAGGGAGCGGTCGTGCCGCGCTACCGCGGCCAGGGCCTGCTGCGCCAACTGGTCTTATTCCTGGTCGAGGAAGCCCGGCGCCGCCAGCTGAGAAAGCTGTATGCCGATCCGGTCACCAGCCACCTGTTCGCCCAGAAAGTGGTGCTCGATCTGGGCTTTTGCGAGAGCGCCCTGATGCTGGGAGCGGTCGGCCCCGAGGAGACCCATCCCGAGCCCAGCAGCCTGATGATCGCGGTGCGCTCGCTGACCCCGGAAGGGTCGTGCCGACTGCACCTGCCGCCCGAGTATGCAGACATTCTCCAACGCACCCTGACCTGCCTCAAGCTCGACCGAGAGCTGCTCGAGCCCGCCTCGAGCCGCCCTCCTCTGCGCGGCGGCCTGACCTGGGGACTGCAGGCGGCTTCGCGCCGAGCACTCTTTCACGTCGACAGGGTGGGGCGCACCACTCCCCGTGAGCTGAAGCGCTGCCTTAGCGAGGTCCCCGCCCCCCTGCAGCTCGTCGATCTGGAGCTGGCCGACCCCCATGCCGCTTCGCTGATCGAGCAGCTCCGCGAGCATGGCTTCGGCTACTGCGGCTACTTCCCCGGCCTGGGCGGTCAGGGGGACCTGCTGCGGCTCCAGCGCCTGAGTGATCCCCTCGATCCCCGGCAGATCCAGGTCGCCTCCGAATGGGGCAGGAAGTTGCGCGACTACGTGCTGGAGGACCAGAGCCGATGAGCCATGTGCTGGTCGTCCCCATCAACCGCCCCTGGGAGATCCCCCTCGAGCCCCTGGCCGCCGAGCTGAGTGCCTTTCCCGAGCTCAAGTTCGTGCTGCTCGACAGCAGCCCCGACCCGGCCCCCAACGCGGCCCGCCTCGAGCAACTGCCGCGCGCCCTCCACCTGACTTTGCCCCGGCTGCTGGCGTTCTGCCGAAGCCTCGAAGCGGTCGAGCTGCTCGAGCCCGGCCCGGCGGCCAACTACGGTAAGGTGGCCAACCTGGTGGCCCTGGTGGGGGTGGCTCTAGGGGCCACCACCCTCAGTCGGCGCGATGCCGACGAGGTGCTGGTAGCGCGCTCGGAGGGGGGCTGGTGGTTCCCGGTGGAGCGCGAGGTGGAGTTGCTCGGGGGGGAGCCGTGGCTGGCCGGCACGGTGCACTTTGGAGATTGCGACTGCGACGTGGACCGGATTTACCAGACCGGAGGGCCCGAGCTGATGGCCGACCTGGGAGAGTTGCTGGGCCTCAAGCTCGACTTTGCCGACCCCGCCATCAAGGCCGCCCTCAAGCACCCCGCCCCTGAGACGATGGACGACTGGACCCGGATCGGCCCCGGCCAGAGCATCTATCCGGGCCTGTGCACCGACCGGGGGCTCTTTCGCTACCTGCCCGTGGCCCCGGCCGACGAAACCCCGGACGTGGACAACCTGCCCCTGGCCCTGGCTCTGGCCGCCGGCTGGCCGCTGGCCGCTCACGGGCGCTTGCTCGAGCACCGCCACCCTGCCGGCCGCGACGACAGCACTTACTGGTGGCGCCTGGCCCGGGCCATCGACTACAACGCCCTCTACGCCCCGGTATTCGAGGCCGTGCGCCGCGGGCGTCCCCAGGACCCGCCCGCTCTGGCCGGACTGGTCGCCGCCGCTCCCCGCCTGCAAGACCGGGCCCGGCGAGTCGAGCTGCAGGATCGCTTCGCCGATTTCCTGGCTCGACTCTATCCCGAGCGCCCCCTGGCCGGTCGGGTACGCTCAGAGAAGGATACCTGCCTGGAGGCCGTGGACGAGGGCGCCGCTCGCCACCTCGAGTTGCTCGCGCGTTGGCCCGAGCTGGTGGCCCGGGCCAGGCGAGAGACGCTGGCGTGATCCTGCTGCGGCGTCGAGAGTTCGCACTTCTGTGGGCGGGCCAACTGGTCTCTCAGCTGGGCAACCAGCTCAATTACGTGGCCCTGGCCTGGTTGGTCCTGACAACCACCGGCTCCACCACCCTTACCGGAGGGGTCTTTCTGGCCCAGATCCTGCCCAACGCCCTGTTCGGCTGGTGGGCCGGTGTGGTGGTGGACCGCTTTCCTCGTCGCGCCCTGATGATCGCGGTGGATCTCGCGCGGAGCGTACTGGTGCTGCTCATCCCCCTCAGCGGCCAGCCATGGGTCATCTTCCCGGTGACTTTTCTGGTCTCATGCCTGAGCCTGATGTTCTACTCGGCCGAGAAGTCGCTCATCCCCCGACTGATTCCCGAGGAAGAACTGACCGAGGCCAACGCCTACGCCGAGATGACCGCCCAGGGGGCATCCCTCTTCGGTCCCGTGCTGGCGGGCTTGCTCTTAGCCTGGCTCGCGAGCCCGATGCATGTGCTCTACCTTGACGCCGCCTCCTTCGTGGTCTCAGCCCTGGCTCTGGCGGCCATGCGCTCTCGGAGCGAGCCTCAAGCTAGCTCTCCCCTGACACTCGCAAAGCTGCTGGCCGAGGCCCGGGAGGGGTTGCGCTACCTCTTGCGCTGCCGTTTCCTGCGGCTGGTTTTTCTCACGGCCATGGCCGGCAACTTCCTGGCCATGCCTTTCGCGGTGCTCTTTCCGGTCTTCTCCGAGCGGGCTCTCAAGGCCGGCCCCCAGGGCTTCGGCTGGCTCATGGGCGGGCTGGGCGCGGGCATGGTGCTGGGCTCGCTGGCGGCTGCCCCGCTGGCTCGACGGCTGCAACCGGCCACCGTGATCTATGCCGGCATGGGGTTGCTCGGGCTTTCCTTCGCGCTGCTCTCGGCCTCTCCCAACCTGCCCCTTAGCGTGCTGCTGGCTTCCCTGGCCGGGTTCGGGGTGGCCCCTGGGAACGCCGTGGTGATCACGCTGGTGCAGCGCATCACCCCGCCGGAGATGCAGGGGCGGGTCTTCTCGAGCCTCTTTGCCATGGTGGGACTGGCTGCCCCGCTCGGGGTCACCCTGGCCTCTCCTCTGGTGGGCTCGCTGGGTCCCCGGCCGATGCTGCTCGCGTTAGGCTGCGCCACTCTGGTGGTGGCCGCCGTGGGCTACCTGCTGTTGGTGCGCGAGAGGGTGCCCGGTCAGAGCAACTGATCGAAAGTCATGAGCGCACCGGGCTGGCTTTGATCACCGTGCCCTGAGGCTCGACCGACAGATAGCCCTGATAAGGCTGCCCGTCCTCTCCCAGCATCATGGAGAGCTCCACCTCGCCGGCAAGAACGCTCTCAGTCCGGATTTCGCCGGCGGCCAGCTGGGCCCGGGCTGCCTCGCGCAGGCGCTCCTCGGCGGCTGGAGTGAGCTCGTTGAGGTGGCGATACGAGAGCTTGCCGTCAGCGTCGAACACCAGCAACAGTCCACCCTGGGCCACGGCGCTGAGGTCGTCTTGCACGGCCACGTTGCGATCATAGCGGAAGAGCACGAACTGCTCGCCCAGCTCATTGGAGTAGGCGCGGTTAAAAGTGAGCGGTAGATCCGGGCCCACGCCCAGCTCGCAGCGATGCAGCTCGAGGAAGCGCTGGGCCCCGAAGGGGGTGGTGCCGTCCTCGGGCAGGCTGAGCTCGCTCACGGTCTGTCGCTCGGGCGCGTGGATATTGCGGGCGGCCATCAGGTTGGTCAGCATCTGATTGTGCCGGCCATCGAAATCACGCCGATCCACCTCCAGCAGGGCCCGAGCGAAGTCGCCATAGGATGGCAGGTGGCCCACCGGGCAGAAATCCAGGCCTCGAATAGCCAGGGCTCCCACCGCTTCGCGAGCCTTCTCCAGGCTCTGGCGCACGTCGAACCCCTGAGCCTGATACTGGCGATGGAACGAGTCCAACACGTCCCACATAGCTCCCGTCATCACCCGCGAGTAGTTGTGCACGGCCCGCCCCAGCTCGTTCTCGTTGGGCGGATCCATGGGCAGCGTGGCCGGGTCGGCATTCACCAGACGGTTGTTGGCATTGCGCAGGTAGTCGTGGTTGGCTCGCTCTATGTTGAGCTCGTCCCACAGGGCTCGTGAGACCTCTTCGGCCAGTCGGGCCACCGAGTTAGGACGCTTGAGATCGCCGCCGGTCTCAGAGAGCAGCTTGTCCACGTTGCGGGGCTCCTCCAGCGCAACCAGGAAGGCCATGACATCCCCGAAGGCCTCGTGGAAGCCACCGGTGGCGTCCTCCAGGCAGTTGATCCATTCCGGACGCACCCCGTCGAGCAGAGCGTGGCCCGACTCGTGGGAGACGATCTCGGCTGAATGGCCCGAGTTGACCACCTTGCCGAGCTCGTGGTCGAGGTGAGTGTAGAAGTTGATGGAGCCTTCCTGGCGGTTGTAGAAAGCGTTGATGGTGTTGCCGGCGTGAGGATGGATGAGCATCTGCTCGCGCCCGAAAGCCCAGTCGAGCTTGCGCTTGAGGTGGCGCTCGAACACGCGCAGTGAGCGGTCGGCGGCCACGAAGGTCTGCACCTGCGCGAAGCGGGGATCGGTGGGAACGTACAGCATGTTGCCGTTCTCGTCTCGAGCAGCCACCGGCTGACCGGGGTCGTCCACCTTCAAGCGGGCGTTCTGGGGACCAATCTCCACCCCATCAGCGGGCATGCTGGCCGTCATCAGTTGCTCGGTCAGCGGGTCCTGACTGAAGTAGCGATGTTGAATCTCACGCCCGCAAGCAGGCTGGACGTTGGTAAACATGGTTTCTCCTGGTGCGCACCGACCACAGTGTAGAAAGATCGACTGGGGCGTATGTTGCCAGGCTGTGGACAGATGGGCAGCGGGAAAAGGTTAGCGCGCCAGAGCCAGCTCCGGATAAAGGTTGCGGTAGTGCTCTCGATGCACCAGCACCGAACTGACGAAAGCGCGGGTTTCGGGATAGCCGATTTCGTCCAGGCTCAGGCGACCGTCCGAGCCGCACCAGCGCTCGACATTGGAGGGGCCGCCGTTGTAAGCGGCCAGGGAGCTGACCAGGTCGCCTTCATAACGGTCGAGCAAGCTGCGCAGGTAGCTCGTGCCCAGGCGCAGATTCAGGTCGGGGGTGGCCAGGTTGAGGGGCCCGTCCAGGCCCTGGCGGCGGGCCATCTCGTCGGCCGTGCCGGGCATGAGCTGCATGAGCCCCACCGCCCCCACCGGGCTGACGGCCCGGGGCGAGAAGCGGCTTTCTTGATAGACCACGGCAGCTACCAGGTAGGGATCGAGCTGGTTGGAGCGAGCCTGGCTCACCAGCTCGCTGCGATAGGCCAGGGGGTAGAGGCAGCGCTGAAAGGAGGGAAACAGGGTGAGCAGGGGGAGCACACACAGGCCGAGCCAGATTCCGTGCCGTCGATTGAGCAAACCGCGAAAGCCGCCTTTCAAGCCTCCACCCGATGCAGCCACGATGACTCGATCTGGCGCACCGTCTCCTCCGGCGAGCCGGAATTGTCGATCACCACGTCGGCTCGCTGGAGCCGCTCGCTGGCGGAGATCTGGGCGCTTCGCCGGGCCTCGGCCTGTTCGGCGGAGAGGCCGTCACGCCGCATGAGACGCTCGAGTTGCACCTCAGGACGAACGTGAACCACCCAGACCTGATCGACATACCGTTCGCCCCCATGCTCGAGGAGGAGGGGC